>Ga0302314_10000261_pt1 | contig 94612 bp, 76 predicted proteins | sample III_Palsa_N2_3_FD_200533 | JGI IMG/M metagenome (GOLD analysis project Ga0302314, IMG submission 200533) | Peat permafrost microbial communities from Stordalen Mire near Abisko, Sweden - III_Palsa_N2_3 | ecosystem: Environmental > Terrestrial > Soil > Palsa > Peat permafrost | place: Sweden...
ATTTCCAGCGTTCTGTCCCGTTTCAAGGCGCGATGGCCAGTCTATTGTTCCTAGGCGTCCTTTTCGGTCCGGCCCGCGTCGCCTCGGCGGCGACCTTCACCTATACCGGCCCCGCCACCAGCACCAGCACCTCGGCCACCCCCGATAGCTGGAGTGCGGCGACGAATTGGAAAACCGCGCCGGTGGCAGGCAGCACCACCTCGCTCACGTTCAGCATCACCAATACCACGGCCACGGTCGATTACACGAAGGACGATATCGCCGGCAACTTCCAGCTCAACGCCCTCAATCTCAACGGCTCCGGGCCGACCACCGCAAGCACCACGAATTCAATCACGATTACCGGAAACCCCCTGGAATTCACCGGCACCGCCCCCACCATCACCCTCGGTGCGACCCATGGAAGCGCAGCCACGGAGGAAACCGTCTACACCGTCGACAACAACCTCGTTCTCGACGCCACCACCACCCTAGGCGGCAACGGAACCGGGATATTCAACTTTGGAGGGGCGATCAGTGGATCGGGGGGCCTGACCATGGCGGCAGGCAGTGCCGTCAATGTGTCGCTGGTCGATACTGGAGTCATCTCCGATTTTAATTGGACGGGGAACATCACCGTCACCACGGGGGTGCTGGGCTTCGGCGCCGCCGCCGGCGTTGCCAGCGATCTCTTCACCATGGGAGGCCTCAATATCGCGGGCGGGACGTTCGGCCTCTCCGGCACCAACGGAGACGGTAACCTGAGCGTCTCCTCCCTGACCGGGAGCGGCACCCTGTATCTACCCCGTACGTTGACGGTCAACTATGTCGGCTCCACTACCGATACGTTTAGCGGCACCTTTGGGACGAACGGCACCGGCAACAGTACGGACGTCATGATTCTAAGCGGATCGGGAAACTTGGCGCTGACCAACGCGAACGGCTTTGCCAACTCGAGAGGATATTTAATCAACGACGGTACCGGCACTCTCACCATGACGGGTGCCACTGGCGCTACGGGGAGTTCAGGAATCGGTATCGCGGATTCCGTCGGCGAGATCGTGCTGACCGGAACCAGCGGGGTAGTGGGTGGGAGCGGGGGGGTCAATACCGCCGGGATGTCCCCGGCGGTATCCCACTGGAATGGTGCCTACGGGAATGCTTACTTCGGCGGCATCCTTTCCATCGATCCGGCCTTGGTCAACAGCAGCACGGTGATCACCGTGACGGCGGATACCAGCTCCGCTGGCTCCAGTGACCTCGAAGGGGCCCTGACCCTTCAGCTCAACGCCGATGGGAATTCCTCCCTGAACTACGATCTGGGATCTATTACCACCACCGGCGATGCCTGGATCGTGGATAACAGCACCAGTTATTATGGAGCTCTTACCATTGCCCCGGCGGGAGGCTGGAGCAGCCTGGGGGCGGGCACCGCCACCGGAGCGGTCAACCTCATCGATCTGGTTGCCGTCCCCGCCGACCTGAAGTACAACCAGAACGGAATCGCTCCCGGAATCTTCGTCGCGAACAACGATGCCGATCAAAGCGGCGATTTCGCCGTCTACGTCGGCACCGGCATAGCCAGCGACCAGGGTTTCGTGGCTCTGGGAACCTACGGATCGGGCTATCTGACGAGTTTTACAGGTTCGACCAACACCAGCGTGGTCGAACTCACCGGAACCACCTCGGCGACGATTGCCGCCAATACCACCGTCGATGCCATCCGTCTCGATACCGGCACGATCACGATCGACAGCGGAGACACCCTCACCTTCCAGAATACGAGCTCTACTGGCAGCAATCCCTATTATGAGACCGAACTGATCCTCAACGGGGGGATGATCACGGGAAGGGGAGGGCTGATCGGCTTGGGAGCGTCGGACTTGATGGTTTATGTCAGCGGGGCGAATGGCACCATCAATAACCCGATGAGCGGAACGGGTAACATCTTTGGCGCTGCCGCCTCCAATCCGGTCAGCCTGACGAAAATCGGTCCCGGAACCCTCTTTCTGGGAAGCACCAGCACCTACACCGGCGAGACCGTGGTCGACCAAGGGGCCTTGGATGCCAGCACCAACGCCGCTGCAATCGCTTCCACCAGCACCATCGTCCTCAACGGCGGCGTTTTGGAAGGAAACGGGACGTTCAATCGCAATGTGAATTCCAGCGAAGTGTACGTCGGTGGGGTCGAAACCAACGACGCCGGCTTCGGCGGCGGCATCTGGCTCGCCACCGTGCCCGGTGGCGGTTTTGCCGCCTACGGCGGATCGTACACCATCGATCTCAACGGCTATAACGGCACGCCTACCGCCGCCACCACCCTCGCCTGGGGAACCGTCAGCGGAACCAGCGCCACCCTGGGCGAGTCTCCCTTCCTTACCGATACGGCGCTCCTGATGTTCGGCGCCGCCACCGCCGACGATCAGGTGATTTTCGAGAACAATATCGACTTGGGAGACGAAGGATTGGCGGAAGGGACGGGGAACTCGGCCCAGGGCGGGGGCACCTATTATCGCACCATCTACGTGACGGCGGGCACCGGCGGCGATAGCGCCGAGATCAGCGGCAACATCTCCAGCACCGATGCGCACGGCCTGCTCAAGGCGGGCAACGGCACCTTGATCCTCTCAGGAAACAATACCTACTCCGGCTTGACCCAGGTATCGGCCGGAAAGCTCATGATCACCGGACAGACCTCGGGCCAGGGAGCCTACACCGTCAACACGGGGGCGACCCTGGGCGGAGCGGGCGGCACCATCGGCACGGCCAACGCCAACATCACCGTCGCCAGCGGGGCCTACCTGAGCGTCTCCAACGGGGGCATCCCCATCGCGGAAACCACGGCGCTGACCCCCGGCACGCTCACCCTTAACCTGGGGAACGGCACGCTCGACCTGAGCCAGGCGGTGACGGCCACCTCGGCCAACCTGATCTTCGTCTTGAGCACCACAGGGGCTAGCGACGAGATAAAGCTCGGAGCCGGCTCGACGCTGAACATCGGGACGGGCCTGAGCTTCGGCAGCTTCGTCTTTGACGCCACCGGCTCCTTCACCGGAGGGACCTACGTCCTCTTTGATACCTCCTCCACTTCCGGCGCCATCCTCGGTACCCTGGGCACCAGCCTGACCGGCACCGTCGACGGCGTGACCGGCACGATCTCGATCTCGAGCGATGGGAACGGAGACCAGGATATCGTTCTGACCACGATGGCCGTCCCCGAGCCTGGAACAGTGGGGCTGCTCGGTCTCGGAGCCGCATGCGTTCTGGTCGCGGCCAGGCGGCGGTCTCGGCGGACGGCAATCGCCTGAAGATTCGCCATGTGCATTCTCTCGGTGCGGGCTGGGATCTCTTCCGGCATTGTTTTGCGCTGCGGCGTCCGGCGGTTTTTTTCCCCCTTCGGCGCCCCGATGAATATTAGGCGGAAATGAAGTCCATCGCCATCGTCGGCCTGAACTTCGGTCGCCATATCATCGATTCCCTGCTCCAAGCTCCGGCCCGGAATTATTTCAAGATCGCCGCCGTCTGCGATCTTGACCGGGCCAAGGCAGAGGCGATGGCGGCACGGCTCCAATGCGCCGCCTTTACCTCGCTCGACAGCTTGCTCAAGGTCCCGTCCATCCCCGTCATCGGTCTCTATACCGGCCCCTCCGGGAGGGCCGCCCTGCTCCGCAAGATCATCCGCTCCGGAAAGGATGTGATGACGACGAAGCCGTTCGAGCTCGATGCGCGGGCCGGTCTGGCCATCTTGCGGGAGGCACGAAGGAGGCACCGGACAATCTTCCTGAACTCGCCCGCTCCGGTGGCTAGCCCCGACTTGGCCCAGATTGCCCGCTGGGTGAAGGAATTCAATCTGGGTCGCCCCGTCGGGGCGCGGGCCGATACTTGGGCCAGTTATCACGAAAAGGCGGATGGGAGTTGGTACGACGATACCGCGCGTTGCCCGGTCGCCCCCATTTTCCGGATCGGCATCTACCTTATCAACGATCTGCTCCGATTATGGGGCGAGGCGGCCACGGTCCAGGTGATCCATTCGCGGCTGCGGACCCGCCGCCCTACCCCGGACAACGCCCAATTGGCGATCCGGTTCAAGAATGGAGCGATCGGCTCGGTCTACGCGTCTTTCTGCATTGATGATCACCAACCCTATCGCAACACTCTCGCCCTGCACTATGAGCAAGGTTCGATCTATCGAAACCTGCCACCCCAGCCGGGCCCCCCAGGCTCCCCCGAGATCCCGACCGTCCTGACACTTGTGGCGCGCCGAAAGAACGGCAAAGCGGTCGTCCGCCGCCGCGTTTTCCCCGCTTATTCCCATGGCGACTACCGGTGGGATCTTTTGCACCGGGTCATCGATGGGAAGAAGCTCGGGGATCTGGACTTGGTCTCGCCGGAACAGGTCGTCGCCGGGATCAAGGTCATCGCCGCGATGGCCCGGGCCGAAAAATCGGGTGGAACCGAAAAGGTTTAGAATGGGCTTTTCGAGCATCGCTGACCCGTGAATTCCGCCTTCCCCTCTTTCCCCGAATCGGAACAGGCCGTCCTCCCCTCGGCCAAGATTTATACGGCCGGGACGCTCCGCTATAATCAGCGGCAGCTCTTCGTGCTCTTCTTTTGGCTGATGTGGAACGATTTCAGCATCATGCTCCTGGAGCAGATCAACGGTCTGACCGGCATTCTCATGAAGGACCACGGGGCGACCTTCACCCAGATCGCGCTCTTGGGAAGCATCGGCGGCTTCATCAGCCCCTGGATCAATCCCTGGGTCAGTACCTGGTCCGACCGCCATCGGAGCAGCCTGGGGCGCAGGCGGCCCTTCCTCTTCTGGTCCGCCCCCTTCTTCGCCATCTTCCTCATGGCGATTCCCTACATGCCCGATTTCTATCGTTACCTGCTCCGCTTTCCTTCCCTGGCCGCCCTCTCCGGCTATCTGCCGATGGATGGCGCCGTCCTCTTTATCAGCCTCTGCTGCTTTGTTTCCGGCCTCTTCAACGCCTCGCTCCTCGCCATCTTCAGCTATCTCTACTGGGATGTCGTCCCGGAGCCGCTCATGGGCCGGTTTCAATCGTTGTCGAAGAACGCCACCCTCCTCGCTGGCCTGTTCTGGAACTTCTGCATCTTCGGCATGGCCGAACATCACATGAAGGCGGTCTACGTGGGCACCGGCCTCTTTTCCCTGGTAGTCTATCTCCTCTCCGTCTGGCAAATCAATGAGGGTGAATACCCTCCGCCCGATGCTCATACCCAAGGGGGCGCTTGGGCTCCCCTTCGCGCCTATTTCGTCGAATGCTTCAGTCAGCCCTATTACCTCTGGGTGTTTGTCGCCTCCCTATTGTGCCAACTCGGCAACGGGGGAAATTGGTACCAATTCAATTATCTCCATTATGACTTGAAACTCGATCTGGCCACTATCGGCTGGAGCCAGGGATGGGGCAGCACCGTGACCACTGGCTTCGGATTGCTCTTCGGATTCGCTCTCGGAGCGTTCACCGATCGGATGAAGCCGGTCGGGCTGATGGGCCCCTGCTACATCCTCTTGGCGGTGGTGATGTCGGCCTCGTTCTTTTTGGTGCATGATAAGTGGAGCTATCTCATTTGGTTTTGCATCCGGAGCCTGGTCCTCTTCGTCCTGGGAATAGTGATCGGCGCTTTCACCGTTGAAATCTTCCCCCGCGAAAAGCTTGGCCAATTTTGTTCCGCCCAAGCCCTTTTCTATCAAATCCCACTCAATCTCAGCGGTCCCCTCACGGGGATGCTCTTCGATCGTGCGCATAACAATCGCCTCGGATTCCTCTGGTCGGCCTTCTTCTATTTTCTGGCCGCGCTGGCCTATGGGAAGGTTTATCTGAACTGGAAACTGAGGGGCGGCCGGACCCCGGTGCTGCACGCCGGATAGGATGCCGATGATGCAAGATCAGAATAAGAATGGAGGTGTCGTGCCGGATGCAAAAATCAGGATCGGTCTTTACGGGATCAACGGACACCAGATCGAGCGATGCCTGGAGAAGAATCCGCTCGCCGAACTGGTGGCCATCGCCGCTTTTCCGAGCGGAAGGCTGCCCGCTTCCTTGTCGCGGGCCCCAATCTCTTCCTATGCCTCGCTGGACGAACTGTTGGCCAAAATACCGTTCAACCTGGACGAGGAAGTCAGTCCCACCCTCTGGGCCCTCCGCACCAAGGCGCTGGCAGGCGAAAGACCGGCTGAATATCCTGATTTTCATCCCCATCCCTTCCGTAAAATAAACTGTTCGATTCAATGAAAGCATTCCAAGTTATGTGTGCCGTCATGCTAGGTATTTTAGGTCTGGCTCCTTCCCTCCGGGCGGAGCCGGGCCACGCCAGTTTCGAGAACTTCGACCGCTGTGCGAGCGCAGGCGGCCAGCCGCTCACCGTCGTCTTCTTCGGCGGCTCCCTCACCTGGGGAGCGAACGCCAGCGATCCGCAAAGGACCAGCTATCGCGGGCTGATGATGGATTATCTCCTGCGGAAATATCCCAAGGCTCCCTTCCGTTTCGTTGACGCCTCGATCGGAGGGACCGGCTCGAAACTCGGTCTCTTTCGCGTCGACCGCGACGTGCTTGCCTATCACCCTGACTTGGTTTTCCTCGATTTCACCGCCAACGACGGTTGCGACGGCTCCGATCCCCGTTCCCTTTCCAGCTATGAGGAGCTGCTACGCGAGATCATCGGCCAGGGTGTTCCCGTGGTGCAGGCTTACTTTGGTTTTAAATCGATGTTCGGCGCCGGCTATCATCCGGAGCAGCTCCTCGGCTATGAGCAACGGCTCCAGTTGGCCGATGTCTATCGGACAGGTTGCGGAGACGCGTTGCCTTACGTCCAGGGGAAGCTGACCAGCGGCGCCGCCGCTATCGATAGCCTCTGGGCAATCAACCACGGAAGGGACGGAGCCCATCCCGACGATCCCGGCTATCGGCTCTTCTTCGAGGCCGTGCGGGACGGTTATGAACAGGCGGTCGCCGAAAAGCGGGTCTGCGTGGTGCCCCCTCATCCTGTCGCGCCCGATCTCTATGGGCATCACCCACGCCACGTTTTGGTCGATGACTCCCTCCCGGCGGGCTGGACGCGGGAGCAGACCTTCCGCACCTCAATGTGGTTCGACGGCCTCTCCAGCCGCTGGATGGGCGATGTCGCCGTCTGCGATGTCGCAAACCGGGTCGAGGTTCGTCCGCTGCGGATCGATTTCGAGGGAACCCTGGTCGGGCTGTTCGGGGAAGCCGATCAGGACGGCCTCGGTTTCAAAGTCTCGATCGACGGAAAGCCGGTTCTCTATGCGCCGAATGCGGCCACCCCTCCCAACGATGTCTGGCCCGCCGATTTCAAGAAAATGGGGGGACGCCTCTTCTTCTGGCGGGTTCTTTCCGATTCGCTCACTCCCGGAAAACATGCCTTGGAGATCGATCCCGTCATGCCGGACACAGTTTCCCAGGGTCAGTTGAGGATCGAAAGCGTCTGTTCCGCAGGGAATTGATGATCTCTTCGTCCTGAGCCTCACTAAAAACCGGAACCACCAAATTATGAAAGCAAAATCACTCCGCTGCCGCCAAATTCACCTCGATTTCCACACCTCGCCTCTGATCGAGCGGATCGGAGCCTCCTTCGAGAAAAAAGCATGGCAGGAATCCCTCCGCCGGGCTCGGGTGGACTCGATCACCTGTTTCTCAAAATGCCATCACGGCCTCTCCTATCATCCGACCGCGGTGGGCACGATCCATCCTCACCTGAAATTTGATCTGTTGCGGGCCCAAATCGATGCCTGCCGCGAGATCGGCGTGAAGGTGCCGGTCTATCTCTCGGCGGGAGTCGACAACACCATCACCCAGCCCCATCCCGAGTGGCGGGAGCTCGATGCCGAGGGCCGGCTCTCCGGTTGGAATACCAGCCCGCTCCAGCCGGGCTTCCATAAACTCTGCTTCAATACTCCCTATCTCGATTATCTCTGCGCGCAGATCCGAGAAGCATGCCGCCTCTTTCCGGAGGCCGACGGCATCTTCCTCGATATCATTTTCCAGGGCCCCTGCTGCTGCCATTGGTGCATGGAGAGCATGGCCGAGGGCGGCTATGACGCCGCCAAAGAGGAGGACCGGCTCCGCCATGCCGAGCAGGTGCTCGAAAAGTACTTTCAAAAGACCACCGCCGCCGCCCAGGAAGCCGATCCGGATATGCCGGTCTTTCATAACAGCGGCCACATCACCCGGGGACGGCGCGATCAGGTGGCCTACCAAACCCATCTGGAGCTCGAATCCCTACCGACCGGCGGTTGGGGCTACGACCACTTCCCCGAATCGGCCACTTACGCGGCTCACCTCGGCAAGGACTACCTGGGAATGACCGGAAAGTTCCATACGAGCTGGGGCGAGTTCGGCGGTTTCAAGCATCCCAACGCCCTGCGCTACGAGTGCGCCGCCATGATCGCCTTCGGCGCCAAGTGCAGCATAGGCGACCAGCTCCATCCCGAGGGAACGCTCGATCCCTCGACCTATGAAGTGATCCGGGCAGCCTATGCGGAAGTCGAAGCCAAGGAGCCGTGGTGCGGGGGAGCCGTGCCTCTGTCCGATATCGCCATTCTTTCCAGCGAGGCAGTCAACGGCAAGAAGCCGGGCCATTCCAATCCCCCTGATACGGGAGCCTGCCGCATCTTGCTGGAAGGACATCATCTTTTTAGCCTGATCGATACGGAGGTCGATTTTACCCTCTTTAAACTTCTCATCCTGCCCGACGAAATCACCGTAAACGAAACCTTGAAAGGGAAGATAGATGCCTATCTGAAAGGAGGAGGCAAGCTCCTCCTGAGCGGCACGAGTGCCCTCTCAGAAAAAGGCTTCCTCTTCGACATCGGCGCGGAGCCTGAAGGGGAGAGTCCCTTTTCTCCCGATTACATCGTTCCAGCAGAAGGATTCCAGGCCGACTTCGTCTCCTCCCCCTTGGTGATGTACACGCGCTCGCAACGGATCAAGGCCAGGAAAGGGAAGAGCCTCGGCCAGGTCTTCGATCCCTTTTTCAACCGGGACTTTCGCCACTTTTCCAGCCATCAGCATACTCCCAACCGGTCGGAGCCTTCCGGATATGATTGCGGCACCCTTCACGGGAATATCGGTTACCTGGCCCATCCCGTCTTTACCCTCTATACGGGCTTTGGCGCGGTGGCCCATCGGGAATATGTCCTGGCGGTGATCGATTCCCTCCTAGGCGAGGCTCGCACGGTGCGCAGCAATCTCCCCTCCCAAGCGCGCGTCACCCTGACCCGCCAATCCTCCCAAAAGCGGCGCATCGTCCATCTCCTCTACGCGAACAAGCATGCCCGCGGCGGCAAGATCAGCGTCGGCGGAACCGCCACTCAAGGCTCCACGATAGAAGTCATCGAAGGGCTGGAACCCCTCCACGACGTCCATTTGACCATCGGCGACGCCTCCGGAATCCGCCGCGCTACCCTCGAGCCGCAGGGTAAGGAAGTTCCCTTCATTCATAAGGGGAATACGATCGAAATTACGGTCGATTCATTTTCCTGTCATCAAATGGTTGTCTTGCATGAAGGGTAATGATCGAAGAGTGGCAATTTCAGAAATCTGGAACGCTGATGATCGCGGTACCGACCAGCGTCGGCTACGGGGCCGCGTTCGGAGGGCTGGCCGCTCTGCTCGGCATGTTGAACTCCTGCGCCCCCAATATCGCGGTGGTTAATATCGACAATGGTTTTGGCGCGGCCTGCTTCGCCAATGCCATCCAGGAGTCCTCTTCCTGTTCCACTATTTCCTCGTAAAATCGGCGAGGAACCCGATTGCTTTGTCGAGGACTTTCCGCCGATTTGCCATAGCACGAATCCCGTCTACAAAGACGACCTCGTGCTGGCCGGTCGAGTCCACACGCGCAATCACCCCAAATGATGCCGGGGAGGGGATTTCGTCCCCAATCGATGGTCTGAAGGTTCATCCTCAAGGCTTCTTCTGCCAGTCGAGGACCGCGGAAAAAATCTGGCGCTTGCCCAGCGCCGCATAGGCATCAGGCGCATCGGCCCAGGGAAAAATCCGCTCTACGAAATCGCGGGATTTCAGCCGCCCCGCCCGGATATGTTCCACCACGCGCTGCCGCTCTTCCACGCCCCGATCCCGCGGCGTGATGAAGATGGCGGCCTCTCCCGGCAGGCAGCCGTCGGGTTTCCAAGGAAACGGCTCCAGGTAATTCGCCTGGAAGACGAGCCGGGGCCAATCGCCGCCGTAAAAGCGCATTGGCTCGACGATATATTCCTTGGAGTAATTCTGGGGTTTCCGGCGGAGAAGTCGGAAGGCCGTCTCGACGCCCTGCGAGGTCCCCGAAGCCTCCACGACGATGTCGGCGCCGCCGTTGCACAGCGATTGAATCCGGGACACCGCATCGGATTCGCGGGGAGAGACGGCGAAGGCCGCCCCGTTGCGGAGCGCACGCTCCAGCCGGGCCTCCTCCAGATCGACGACGATCACGCGGCAGCCGTGGATGCCCAGCCACGCGGCCGAAAGCGCGCCGATCAGTCCCTGCCCGATCACCACCGCCGTCTCCCCCGCCTTCGGAGCCGCCGCCTCGACCCCGCGTAGGCTGATCGCCGCCAGGTCGGTCACGAGATAGTCAAGCGGGTCGGCACCCTGCGGCAGGCGGACCGGCCGGTCCTCTCCCAAAGTGGGGATGACTTTGAAACCCGAATGGCCGCCCCAGAGCGCCAGGACGTCGTCGAAGGCCACCGTGTTCCGGGCATTGATGAGATCGCCCACCCGCCAGCCCGGGACCTCCGCCCCGACCTCGACCACTCTGCCGAAAGAGCTGTAACCCGGCACAAAGGGATACTTCCCCTCCGCCCCGTAATGTCCTCCCAGCATCCTTAATTCGGTTCCGGGAGAGATCGTCGAATACAACGTCTCGCAGACCAATTCACTCGGACCGCATTCCTTCAGATGCGCCTTGCCGACTGAAACCCGGTTCTTTTCCTCGAAGAGAACGACATTTGCTATGGTTGCCATGAGGACATTCTTACGCCGTCGCCCCATCGGCGGCTACGGCCAGAAATCGGCTATTTCTTCCATTTTTCGGTTTTTTTGCCTACCTTGGCCGTCATGCCGACGAAGTCTTTCCCCTCCGAAATACTCCGCAAGAGACCCTTGCGCTTCGTCTGTGGCTGGAGCAGCGAAACAGCGAAATACTTCCCCCTGCACAGCCATCCCGTCATCGAATTCGTCCACCATCCCCGAGGTTCCGGGATCACCACCATCGAAGACGGGAGCCAGATCGACTTCGAACCAGGTGGAACCGTCATCTACCCGCCCCGACTGCTACACGACCAGCGGATGCGCACCCCGCGGAGTGGACATCTGCCTGCACGCCGCGCTTTCCCCCGGATCGCCGGCAGAAGCCCCCCTTTTTTCCGCAGCCCTCTACATTCCTTCCTCCGGGCCGCAGGAAGGCGACTCCTTCGTTCGGACCGAGTTCACCCGTCTGGCCCGCCTGCGCCCCGATCCCGACCGCCAGGTGGAACTCGACTTCCGCATCACCGCCCTCTTGCTCCGATTGCTCCACCTCGACCATTCGGATTCCCGGCAGAGAACGCCGACTCTGCCGGAAATCTATCTCGCGCGCGCCCGTCGCTTCATTGCCGAGCATTACGACCACATCACCGATGTCGGTGAGATTTCCCAACATGTCGGAGTGAGCGAGGATTACCTTCGCCATCTCTTTGCCCGCCAGGGAGGAACCAGCCTCAATCGCCTGTTCAGCCAAACCCGCATTGAACGGACGAAGGAACTCCTCGTTCACTCCCGGCTGCCCATGAAGGAGATCGCAGCGCTCGCCGGCTTCCAGACCGAGCGTTACCTTGCAACCCGCTTCAAGCGGGCGATGCGCCTGACCCCGGGCGAGTATCGGCAGCGCGCTCTCGTCGGCGAAATACCGGCCCATGCATTATCACGCAGTACAGCACTGAGGCATTGCCATGATCTGAAGCCGTAAAATCTGAAAGAAATCTGACAGATTTTTGCTGACTCCAGCCGACTCCAGCAAAGTCGAGGTTTTGAAAGCCATTGGAAATCAGCATCGACTCCTCCCGAGCCTGCTGGCATCAGCAAAAGAACGGATTCGATTCCCTCCACCCGCTCCCTTCAAATCAATGACTCAACCCCCCAAATGGGAGCCAAAATCTGAAGATTTTTCCAGATTTTGGTGAGGCAAGAGAACCGTTAGGGAACGACTAGAGCGAAGCTCAACCGAAAGGGCGGTAACCGAGCGACAACGCTCCGACTACGACGGTAGCGACCTATTCTCCCGTAATATGATCGGAGCCGAAGGTGCCAAGTCCTATGGCGGGAAGCTTCGCTCCGTCGGAGAGGGTTCGATACAGAATCCGTGACGGATCGATGCAGTCGGCGGAGGGCGAGTAGGAGAGTCGCCAGCAATTCTTTCCAGGAAGTGCCCATGTCGATTTCAGACATTTCAGACGCTTTCACGGAATGGCGCCGGCCGCTCGCTTCAGGAGCGAGACACTGATTGATTTCTCCATTCGCAGGATTGAGAATCATCCTCGATCAACCACTCGCCCATCCTTCAGAAAGGGAACGGCCTGTCCCCAGGGCTTGCCGTCCTGGTTGCGAATGACCGTCGGCGCGTACTGAGGCAGGTAAATGCGGCGGAAGCGATCGGTCAGGTTCGGTCCGCTGCGGTGGAAGACATAGCTGGAAAAGACAGCGATGCTGCCCGCAGGGAGGATAACGGGGATCCCGGGGTCCTTGCCGAAATAACCGACCATATCGTTCGTCTTCGGGTCGCGGATGTGCCTCACCAGCGTACGGATGCCCAGTTGGGAATAGGGCAGAAGGTAAACGGTGCCATTCTCCAGGGTGACGTCGTCCAGGGTGACCCAGCAGGTGAGATACATCGGGCAGTCCATGTGGACGAAGCCCGAGTCCTGATGCCAGGAGAAGGCGCTCTCCTTGTCGGTCCCCTTGACCACGTATTGATCCCAGAAAAGATAGGCTTCGTCCCCGATCGTCGCCCGGCAAATGTCGGCCATCAGATCGCTGAAGATGAAGCGGCCCATGTCGGGCTTTTTTTTGTAGCAGTCGCTGAGGAAGTAGCGTCCACCCCGGGTCGTGAGGCCCAGACGATCGACCCCCTTGCTGGTCATCTCGGCATCGGCATCGTCGATGAATCCCTGGCAGTTCGATCGCAGCAGCTCAAGGTGGTCCTGGGGGACGCGGCGCTCGAGGATGAAGTATCCCTCGTCGCGGAACTGCTGCTTCTGCGTTTCGGTGACGACCGGTGTCTCGGAAATGATGGTGCTCATGGCTGTTGATCCTAGAACAAGCCGCCATCCCGGGCTTCTCACCATCGTTCCGTTAGCATATCATTTTTTGTCGATGAAGGAGAAACTCCCCATAACGCCGGGCATGGAAGGTTTCGCCGTCACCCTCTCCTTCCCGCTGCACAAGCTGGCGCCCCATCGCCACGACGAACTGGAGGTGAACCTGATTCTCTCGGGCCAGGCCGCCTATCTCCTGGGGACGGAACGGATCCCCCTGGTGACCGGATCGATGATCTGGCTTTTTCCCGCCCAGGAGCACGTGCTCGTCGATTACTCCCATGACTTCTCGATGTGGGTCATCGTCTTCAAACCGGCGCTGGTCGAGCGCCATGCCCGGCATCCCTCCCGCCGGGAGCTGGGTTCCTCCGATCCTGGCGCGATTTTCTGCCGCCAGCTCGAATCCAGGTCGGCCGATGCCCTCCACGCCATTTACCAAAGCGCCTCGGTGGGAGCGGAGGACATCGAGCTGTGCAACCTCGCCCTGGCGCATGCCCTCCTGGTTTCGTGGCAGGCCTTCCGGTTCTCGCGCGAGGCGGTGGCCCGGATCGACGTTCACCCGGCGGTGGCGAAGGCGGCACGCCTCGTTGCCGGCGAGAAAGAGGCCGTCCCCATGACCGAGCTGGCCCGCCGGGCCGGTCTGAGCGCGCCCCGCCTGAGCCGTCTTTTCAAGAGCCAGATGGGCCTCAGCCTGACCGCGTTCCGGCAGCGTCAATGCCTGGAGCGTTTCTTCCGCATCTACCGGACCGGGGCGCGATACACCCTGATTGAGGCGGCCCTCCTCGCCGGGTTCGGGAGCTACCCGCAGTTCCATCGCGTTTTCCGCCGCCTCATGGGAGAGAGCCCGGCCGAATACAGCCGCAAACTTCAGAGGGTCGGCGCCTCGCCGGCGGATTCCCGGAACGATGGGCGGCCCGCCAAACCGCGTTCGCCCCGCCGGCCGCTCCGCGACTGAAATCGGGCTCGCGCCGCCTCAGTGGATCGCCCGGTCGACAGCGACGGTACCGTCGTCGTGGCTATCCCTCTTTTCGGTACGGAGACGCTGGAAGAAGAGCATCAGGTCCTTCCAGCAACCGATGGTGAACCAGATCGTCGTGACCAAGGAAACCAAGAGGGGAAGGTAGATGCTGGTGACGAGCCAGTAATCGGCCCAGACGCGATCCGACCAGGGATCGATGAGGTACCAAAGCGTGCCGATCAGGAAGACGGCGAACCAGAAAAGGCTCCAGAAGAAAATGCCGAGAGTGGCCCAGCGATCCCCCCGGGTGAAGTGCTCATCGATGCCGACGATGTTGTAGACGTGAAAGCGGCTGCGGGCGGGACGGGCGGCGATCGGCTCGCCCGGCGCCTCGGCTTCGACCGCATATTTGCCCCGGTGAAGGAGCCGATCCATGTCGTGCGGCGCCCGGCAGGTGAGCAGGGAAACCGCGATGTAGGCTCCGATCGCGGCCAGGGAAGCGTAGAAGGAAATGGTCATTCCATTGAGCGGGAAAGCGGGTCCCAGGTGGTTCAAGACGTTCTGAGCCCAAGGAGCGGAATCGAGATGGAGCCCGACGGCCAACGATTGAAAGAACGTCGCCGAGGCGGGCTGCCGCAGGAAAATGCCAACCGTGGAGAGAATCGAACCGGTGAGCAACCCGCTCCAAGCGCCGGCGGTGGTGCCGCGGCTCCAATAGAGGCCGCCGATGATGCAGGCCCCGGCGCCGCCCACGTAGATGGCGGTGGTGACGTTGAACCACATCGGCAAATATTCCGTCTGGGTGAAGAAGGCTCCGAAGAGAAATGCGAACAAGGCGACGGCAACGATGGAGAGCCGGAGAAGGACGATATGGGTCCGGAGGCTGAGGGAACGCCCGCAGAGCGGCAGGACGACATCCTGCGCGAAAATGCTGCCCCAGGAATGAAGATGCTGGCCGTCTCCGCCAAAGATTCCCATGAGGACGACCGAGACGAAGAGACCTTTGACGCCGACCGAGAGGACCTGGGCCAGCCCCAACGGCAACCGCATCTGTTCGGCGGTCTGCGGATCGGAAATCAGGGCCAGGAGGGAGTGGATTTTGACGGCGCCGTCGGCGCTGTTGACGTAGGTTAGGGCGGAGACCGCCAGCAGGAGCATGGTCGTGCTCAAGGCGAAGCTGCGCCAGCTGCCAAGGATATTGCCCATGCGGGATTCGTGCGCCGTGGCGGCGGCGGCGTTGAAGCCCTGGTTGTTTTGCCAGGCCATGATGGTGTAGGCGCGCCCCCACAGGCCCATCAGGACGTACCAGATGTTGAAGTCCTTGACGCCGAACGAGTCGAACGGATTGACCAGAGACTGGCCCGGGGGATTGGCCAACAGCATGTCGCGCGTGGCATGCCAATTGAAGACCACGATCAAGGCGATGCCGATGATGACGTAGAAAATCTGGGAGAACATGCCCTGGATGCAATCGGCCACCATGACGGTGATCTGCCCGCCGGTGATCGTGATCCAAGTGGTGGCGGTGAGGAAGCAGCCCATCAACACGAGATAGGTCGGGACGTCGAAGGCGAGGAGGTGGAGATGGTCCGGCAAACCGAGGAAATAGACCATGAACTTGCCGCCGATGACGGGGATGACGCCGAAGTTGAGCAACCCGGCGACGAAGGCGAGCAGGCCGGTGAAGAAGCGAAAACTTCGGCTGTACCGCATTTCGAAAAACTGGGCCAGCGTCAGGGCGCGGGTCTGGCGGTAACGATAGACGACGAACCCGCTAATCGAAAGGATGAGGCCGATGGGGGCGGCCAGAAGGCTCCACCAGGTGATCGAGAAGCCGCCATGGGCGAACCACTCGAACATGGCGACATAGGCGATCGCTCCCGCCCCCATCTCGCTCCGCGCAGTGGAGAGGAGGTAACGGCCCGCCAGTCGTCCTCCCGCCATGAAATCGGCAACGCTCTTGAGATAACGTCGGGCCCGGAGCGTGACGATGCCCACGACCACCACCGGCAAGGCGACTAACAACCAGTCGATTAAGTGCATAGATCCGTTGGATTCAAGCCTTCGCAGCCGGACTCGAATCGGGCGCGAGCGTAGAGGAGGCGCATCTTCTCATGGGAAAGAGTTTGTAGGGGAGCCCGGTGTTTCCAGCGAGATCGCAAAACGGAACGAAGCTTGCGCGCCGGGGGCCAGGCTCGTCTCCGGCCCCTCCAGTTCGGCCTCGCAAAACAAGGTCCGCTGATCGCGGTAAAGGATGACGGCGCTTCCCTCCTGGGGATAGGTCCGGGACGGGGCGGGAGCCGGATCGAGGACGGTGAACCGATACCGGCAGTCCGGCTTGGTCACCGTTACCTCCCGTCCCAGGAAGCCGATCTCAAAGAGGTTGTTCCGCAGGGGCCGGTCCAGGTCGAGAACGATGCGGCCTCCGTCGATCCGACAGGCCGGCTCGGCCAGGGGTACATCGTGATGCCACGAAAAGAAGCGGAAGTGCGGCTCCTCGGGAAAGGGCAGCGCCTCCGATTCCATCCGGCCGCCGGGCTCGAACGAAATCGGCCACCAACAACCGGCGGTGCATTCGCCGCTCCCGGCGTTCCGCAGCGTGCTGGTGACAGTCAGGCGGGACGGGCGGGCATCGAGGACGAACCGCACCCGCGCCGAGAGACCCATCCCGGGATCGGGCCCAATGGCCACCTCCACACCCCCGTCGAAGGGCGTTGCCGTGCCGGGGAGCAGCCCGAAGAGATCGCCCCGGGGAACGCCGGTCAGCCAGAGCTTGCCGCCGGTCACGAAGAGGGGCCGCAGCAGGCGGCCTCCGACCACTGGATTGGGCGACTCGAATCCGACGAGATGGTTCTGCCCGCTCGTCAGTCGGAAGCTGGCCAGCCGGAAGAATGGCTTAGTCCAGATCACCGCCTCGCACGATGCGTTACGGAGCGTGACCGATTCGACGGTGGGAAGGTTTCCCGGCGTGATCCAGTCCTGGACGTCGGCCGCGGAAGCGCTGCCCAGGGCCATCCCCAGGAAGAGGAGGAGACTCTTCCAGCCCGGAGCCCGCATCACGCGAGGACGGCGTCCCGTTTCTCGATCGCGGGGGCCGGGACCGCGCCCGGCACATCGTCCCAGGCCAGGACGAATCCTTGACGGACGAGTTCCCGCTGGAAGTCGGCGGTGCGCCCGGCGTCCTCCCAGACCGCCTCGGGGGAAAGGTTCTTTCCCAGGCAATAGGCCGCGAGAACCCCGGCGGCCTCGCCGATGTTCCACTCCACGGGATGGAGCCGGTAGCAGCCGTTGGTGATGTGAGTCACCCCGAGGTTCTTGGCGCCCGCCAGCAGGTTGGTCACCCGCTTCGGGATCAGGCTCCCCAAGGGGATCTGGAAGGGGCAGGCCTCGACGTCGATGTAGTTGTCCCCGCCGGTCGAGGGGTGGAGATCGATGTTGTAGTGCCCGATGCCGACCGAGTCGGCGAACCGCTCCGCGCCATGCTTTCCCCGGAGGCTGCGGGAAACGTGTTGCTCGCAGACCGTGAACTTCGCCTGCAGGCGGCGCGACTCGCGGACATAGGCGTGGAGGGCCAGGCCGTCCGGACCGTAGCCGGTGACGTCGGAGCGCAGACGCAGGCCGGGATAGCCCCGGCCGGAGGTGCCGTCGCGGCGCGGCGCCTCGGTCTGCATCCAATAGAGCATCGAGAGCGAAAGCTGGCGCGCGCCCCGCAGATGCCGCTCCTTTTCCTCGGGAGAAACATCAATGATCGAGCCGAGGAGGTAATCGATCTGCGGCCAGTTCACCAGCACGATATCGCTGGCGTGAAAGCCGGGCGTGAACTGCTCCCGGTCGGTGATGCGGCGGAAGGTCCAGAGGTTGCGGTCGCCGTTCAGGCGGGGCTGGTTGGGGATGAACTCGCGCTCCTCGGACTGCATGGTGCGCGGATGGGTCGCCGACCAGGAGAGCAGGGGGCTTCCCCAGGCGGGATGGATGTCCGGCACGTAGGAACGCCAGAAGTCGTACATCGCCGGCTTGTCGATCACATGGTCCTTCCCCTCGATATGATCGATGGCAAAGCACCAGCTGATCGCCTGCATGTTCTGCGGCTCGTAAAGTTCCCGGGCGCCCGGCTCGCCGGTCATCGCCTTCGACTCGAAGCCGGTGACGTACTCGGTTCCGGTCAGAGGGAGCAGGTCGCCCGTCTCGGTGGCATCGATGACATAGGCGGCGGCGACGCGGGCCTCCTGGCCGGAGTCGGCGTGGCGAAAGGTGACCGCCTTCACTCTATCGCCCGCGACTTCGGCGTGGACCGGCTCGTAACCGTGGGCGATGATAAGCTGGCCGTTGGCAATGTAGGGCTGCGTCATCGCCTCGAGCACGGAGAGGCCGACCCGAAAATCGTGGCAGAGGGCGCTCACGCAGCCCCGGCCCGGATTGAGGGTAGCGATCTCCCGCGCCGCAGGAGTCAACGGATAGTGGCGCTTGTAAAAGGCGCGAATGCCGTTGCGCACCTCCCGGTAGCGGCGCGTGGAGCCGCCCTGCTCGATATAGCCGTTCTCATCGGGCGGAACCGCCTGCTGGGTGAGCTGGCCGCCGATCCAGGCGGTCGGCTCGGTCATGACGACTTTGCGCCCCATCTCGCAGGCGGCCAGGGCGGCCGCGATGCCCCCGGTCCCGCCTCCCACGACCAGGATGTCACAGGTTGCGGGCAACTGCAGCGATTCATTGGTTTTCATGAAGAGGATCCGGTGGGCGTGGGTGTCGGCGTGGCCGGAGCAGCGTCCGGAGCGGCGGTGGGGGTGGTAGGAGCGTCCGGGACGACCGGGCTTGCAGGAGTGGGAGCGCCGTCGGCCGGGGCGGCCACCATCAAGGTGGCCAGGGCGGCGAGCGCTCCGCCGAAGCAGGGGCGGGGATGGATATCCTCCTTATGAAGGGTCTGCGATTCGCCGTGACGGATTTCCGTGAGCTGGTTCGGGCAATCGGGATTCGCGTTGCCGATCACCGTTACGTAGCTGGCGGAGAAGCGCGAGTCCTCGACGCGGAACATCGGATCGTCGGTCGGCTTGCCCACCGGATAGAAGAGGCCGCCCAGTACTTCGGTCTGCGCGCCCTGCCGGGAATCGATCAGGATGCCGGGCCGCTCCGTCTTCAAGCCCAGGATCCAGAGGGTGGCGCCGACGTTGGTGATCTTGCAGGGCACCCCGCCCTCGGTGTTGAACTGGCGCGCCCAGATGTGCTGGCCCGGACGGTCGAAGATCCAGGTGCTCCCCAGGCAGCCCTCGATATAGACGTCGCCCGCCTGCGCCGTGCCGCGGTAGCAGACAGTCGGCCCGGTCAGGTCGACCAGCACCAGCGTCTTCGGGGAATCGTGCAGGTAGCCATAGTATCCCGGAGGATGATCCTGATCGGGGAAGAGGGTGAACTGGCTGATCTCCACATCGTCCCCGACGAGGTCCTTGATCAAAAAGACGGGCTGAGGATTGGCCGCATCGGAGAAGGCCCCCCCGCCCTTGGGTCGCAGGACCGTTCCGAGCCCCAGCACGCGGCGGATGCTTCCGTGGATCACCAGAGAGTGGGTGATGACATACTGGCCCGGAATGAAGTAGAAGGTCGTCTTCCCCTGCGCCGCCGCCGCGTCGATCGCCGCCTGGATCGCGTCGGCCTGATCGATGTCCTTCCCGTTGGGCTGCGTGTTGTTTCCCACGCTGTACCAGTTCTTGAAATCGTTATCGACGAAATGGGGCGTTTCCCGGATCTCCAGATTGAGCGAGGTGGTGCGGGAGGAGGGAAACTTGTTCGTCAGCACCGGATCGGAGTTGTACTCGGCGATCGTTCCCGCCGGGGCGCCCGGGCCGGTCACCCGGGGCAGGTTGCGGACTCCCTCGCCGTAGCCTTCGGTGGTCACGTTGCGGAGGAAGAGGCCCGCATTGTTGAGGATGGCGGGGGCGTCCGGCTTCCCGCCCTTGAGGCTGGCATCGACCAGGACCACCAGGCCGCCCGCCCCGGCGTTATCGATGGCGGGGACTTCGTTGATGCTGTCCAGGTCGCGGATGAAGGGTGCGTTGTCCTCGTTGCGGATCCCCGCCTTGCGCTGGCCGCGCAGCACCAGGTGTTCGAAGGTGATGCCGTACTCCATGCGGGCGATGTGGACGCCATAGTCGAAGCCGTCCACCTCCAGGTTCTTGACCAGATCGGGCCCGGGCCACATCCGCGTCATGAGGAGGCCGGCGGCGCCCGAACCCGGGGCGGCACGGATGAGGACATCCCGGATCATCCCATTGTTGTTCGCCAGATAATCGATCCCCGCCGCGCCGGGATTACCCGCCCCGACGTCGAGCGTCATGTTCCAGATGCAGTTGTCGTAGGCGTCGTTCCCGTTGCTGCCGATGCTCACCGTGCGAATGATCGCCTTCGGCTTCGTCGGGTCCTGGAAGGCGGGCAGATTGTCGTCGAGCTTCAGGATCGTCCCGTCGCGGCTCTCGCCGATCCAGGTCAGGCGGTGGGCCGGACCGGGCTTGCCGTCGGCCTTCGTCGTCATCGCGTCGAGAGTGTCGGAGAGGCGGTAGGTGCCGTTCGGAAAATAGAGCGTCTTATAGCGCAGCGCCGGGAAGCCCCCGTGATAGATGTCGACGATCGCCTGCTTGATCTTGTCGGTGGCGTCTTCCTTGCCCGTGTTGTCGACGTCGTAAGGAGGCTTGGTGACATCGACGAAATAGAGCGGCTCGAAGACATCGGGCGGATAAACCCGCTCCTCGGCACGAAGCTGGGAGGCTCCCACCCAAAGCAGCGAAGCCAGCAACCAACCGACAACCGCCTGGACTCGACCCCCCCGTCGGCTCCCAAACTTGATAAGAATCACAGCCCGCAGCTTGGGCAATGCCGTTCCGGAGGCAAAACAATATCCATGCACATCGGTGCAGAAACCTCACATGGTCCTTGCCCCCCTTCCGACAAACGCTTATGGATGACCTCTGATCATGGCCCGCGTCAATCACGCCCAGATCGCTGCCGCCGCCGGAGTTTCCCGCTCCACGGTCTCCCGCGCCCTGCAAAACCACCCCGCCCTCCCCGCCACGACGCGGCGGCGCATCCAGGCGCTGGCGCGAAAGATGGGATACCGCCCCAATCCCCTGGTCTCGGCGCTGATGGCCAGCCGCAACCAACTCCACACCGGCTCCTCCTCGACGACCCTCGCCATTGTCACCTCGTGGCCGCCCCACCCCGAATTGGCTCCCCTTCCCACCGACCGCCGTTACCTGCAGGGCGCGCGGGCGCGGGCGGAAGAACTCGGCTTCCGGGTGGAGACCTTTTGGCTCGATGAGCCGGGCCTCTCCGACCAGCGCCTCGACCAGATCCTGGTCAGCCGCGGGATCGTGGCCGTCCTCCTGGCCCCCCTCCCGCGGATCCATCCCGATATTCACCTGAAATGGGAGCACTTTTCGCTGGCGGCGTTCGCTCCCAGCCGGCAGATCCCGATCCTGCACCGGGCCTCCCACTTTCATTTCCAATCCTGTTCCCTGGCGATTCGCCGCCTCCTCGCACTGGGCTATCGCCGGCCCGCCCTGGTGGTGCCGGGAGACATCACCGCCCATGTCCGCGCCCAATGGGTGGGCAGCTATTATGCCAGCCTGATCGACTTTCCGCATTTCGTTCCGATCCCGCCCCTCCTCACCCTCGATCTGAGGAGCGAGAGCATCCTCTCCTGGTGCGAGCAACATCTTCCCGATGTCGTCCTGAGCAACGACCTGCGAGTTCAGAGCTGGCTGCGCGAGGCGGCCCAGCGGCTGGAACGGCCGATCGCCTTCGCCAACCTCGATCGCCATCCCGATCACCCGGAAACGGCCGGCGTCGACCAGATGCACGAATTGGTCGGCAGCTCCGCCGTCGACCTCATCGTCGCCCAGGTCAATCGCAACGAACGCGGCATCCCGGCCCACCCCAAGGATGTGCTGACCGAAGGCCGCTGGATCAGCGGGCCGTCCGCCCCCGGCCTCTGAGCCTTTTTACCTAGGCCGCTCCCAAAATCCCACAATGCACCGATGTGCATGTTGTGGTGGTTGTATGCCGGAACGGGCAACGGTATCTTTGCCAAATAAGCGATTTGTTCGTTTACAACGGCATTCCATCCATGAAGACCCTCCTATGAAATTCGCTCCTTCCCTCCTTGTCTGTGTCTTGGGAGCCCTAGGGCTGGCGTTCAGCGAAATCCCGGCCCAGGCCCAAGTGTATACCTGGACCGGGCCCAGCGGTTCGGCAACATCGCCTATCACCGGAAACTGGAACACCGGTTCATCCTGGACCAGTGGCCTTCCTGTCTCTGGAACCACGACGGAACTCGATTTCAGCAATAGCGGCACTAACGCCTACACCTCCAACAACAACATCTCCACCTTTACTCTCAACAAGATGGTCTTCACCAGCACGTCGACCGGCCTCACGACGGTGAACTCACCAGCCGGTGCCGGCTCAGGTGGATTCGTTTTCGATGGTACGGCACCCGAGATCGATCAGAACGGAAGTGGTACTGTTTATCTCGAGTCGCCGATGACGCTGAATACGAACCTGACGATCGGGGGCACCGGTACCGGTATCCTGGAATTGGGTGCCATCAGTGGAAATTTCGGCGTGACCTTCAATGGAAGTGGCACCTATGAATTGGGGACAGCTGGAACATCAGCTTCAGGCTGGACGGGCGCCACCACCCTCGACTCGGGCACTCTACTGGTGGCCACCGGCAATCAGTTTGCCAGCCTTATTCTCAACGGTGGAACCATTTCGTCGGTCAGCACCGCCGCCCAGACCCTCGGCAACGCCATGAGCTTTGGGGGAAATGTCACAGTCGGTAATGCCACGAAAAAAGGCGCCCTGACCTTTACGAGCCTTGTCACGACTACTGCGGCCAGCACCATTACCACTCCTTCAGAGACCCTTTTCACTGGAGGCGTGTCAAATGGCGCCAATGCGCTCACATTCGATAACACGGGTACCTCGACCACGGGTGGGAGTCTCAACGTCACCGGAGCTACGGTCGGCAGCGCCGCGATGACCTTCAACAATGAGAGCAACGAAACGATCACCATCACCGGAGCCACGATCGGTAGCGGCGGAATGATTTTCGGCGGCACCGGCTCAGGCACCATGACTCTCAGCAGCGCTGTCAGTCTCGGCAGCGGTGGCATCACCGCCAACAGCACCGGCACCAGCACCACCGCAATCACCGCCACGACCAGCCTGAGCAGCGCCTCGTCGTTCACGAACTCGGGCTTGGCCGCCCTCAACATCACCGGGGCGATCACCGACAACAATTTCGCCCTGGACTTCGTCGATTCGGGCACGGGCGCCCTCAACTACAACGTGGCAACGGCGATCGGCACGGGCGGTTGGACCACCAGCGGCTCCGGTCCTGGAATCATCACGCTGGGCGGCCTGCTGAGCGGGACCGGCGGACTGACCAATGCCGGGGCGACCACGGTTCTTTCCAGCGGCTCCTCCACCTTCAGCGGGGGATTCGTCCAGAACAGCGGCTATACCAAGATCGGAGCCGGCTCCACCGGCAGCGTGGGAGCGCTCACATCAGGCCCTCTCGGCATTGGCACCGTGACGATCAATGGAGGTCAATTTGGCAGTTCCACCACTACGGGGCACACCCTGAACAACACGATCGATATCGGCACCAGTGCCACCGTGATCTTCGGCGGCACGGGTACGAACAGCGGCGCCATGGTCTTCGGCGGCGTGACCAACATCAGCAACGGGGCGGCAATCGGCGCCGCCAGCGCGACCACGTTCACCAACACCTCGTTCAACGCCACCGGATCGCTGGAGTTGCTGGCCAACAGCGCCCAGCTGACTCTCCCTATCTTCGACGCCAGCAATGGTCTGACGATCGATTTCGTTCTTGGCACCTCGACGCCGGTGTTCTTTACCGGTGGCATCGCGGACTTCAGCAACACCCCGCTCTCGTTCAATCTCAGCGGCAGCGCCGTCGCGGGAACCGAATACATCGTGCTCGATTACACCTCCGGTGACGGCAGCCTTACCCTGGCCGATCTGCCCACCACGATCGCCGGCTACTCCAATCCGACCTGGACGATCCAATCCGGCGACCTCGAGGTCGAGTTCGCCAGCGTCCCCGAGCCCTCCCCCTACCTGTTGCTCGGTCTGGCCGCGCTGCTCTTCGGCGCGATCCACACCCTCCGGAACCGCTTTCGCCTGCAGGCCGCCCGGCATTGATCGACCGAACCGGAGCCCCGCAATGTCTATCCATCCCCCGATTCCCTCTTCTAAGCGCCGGCAGGCGTTCACCCTGGTCGAGCTTCTGGTGGTGGTGGCCATCATGGCCTGCTTCGTCGCCGTCTCGGTGCCGACATTTTCCTCCGTCGGCGCGAGCGGTTTCAACAAGGCGACGACCAAGGCGACCGACCTTCTCGAGGTGGCCCGTGCCTACGCGGTCGCGAACAACACCTATACCTGGGTCGCCTTCCATACCGTGGAGGCGACCGGGTCCCAGCCGGCGGCCGTCTACGTCGCCCTCCTCGCCTCGCTCGACGGAACCTCGCAGCCGGTCATCGGCTCGGCCTTCGGCTCCCAGTCCACCTGGCCCGAGGACGTGAGCGTCTCGCCCACCGCCGCGACCGGCAACTGCCAGTTGATCCATAAGATCGAATCGTTCAACCGGGTCGGCTTCGCCGACAGCGGCTCCTATCCCCTCTCCAGCCTTCCCGCCGTCAGCCAGGCCAATGCGGCCACCTCCTCCCCCTCCTTTTCCCTTGTCATTCCGGGCCTGGGCACACAAAACTTCGATCGCGCCATTCAGTTCACCCCCTCCGGAGCGGCGAAAGTGCAGGCAACCATCACTCCATCCATCGAATTCGACCTCTATCAGGTGAATGGCACCGTCGCCTCGAAAACCATGGCGGCGGTGATGCGGCTCAACGGGTACACCGGCCAGGCGCAAGTCTACCTGCCGTAAACGGCGAATGTGTGAGCGCCGTTCCCCCTCCCGGCCGGTTCCGGCGGGCCTTCTCCCTGATCGAAGTCATGCTGGCGCTCGGCATCGTGGCATTCTGCCTCGTGACATTGATGGGGCTGATGACGGTGGGGCTGCAGACCAGCCGCGATTCGACCGATACCGTGCAGGCCGCCGACATCGCCTCCATGCTGGTTTCCCTGCGCCGCACCTCGCCGACCAACTCGCTCCCCACCTCGTTCGCCCTTCCTCCGCTCAATCTTCCCGCCAACGGGACCCTCTACCTCGCGGCCGACGGGGCAGTCACCTCCTCGGCTCAGGCGTCCTACCGGCTCACGTACGGAGTCGTCACCAACAGCAGCCAGTTCTCCTCGCTCCAGCTGATGTTGACCTGGCCGCCGCCCGCCGACCCGATCGCCGCAGCCCAACTCGTGAAGGGGCGCTATGAACTCTTCACCTGCATCCCGCTTCCGTAACCGGGCAGGCGCCGGCACCCCCTCGTTCACCCTCGTCGAGATCATGGTGGCGGTCACCATCCTGGTGATCCTGCTGGCGCTGCTCAGCCGGATCTTCTCCCTCTCGAGCGCGACCTGGATCCAGGGCAAAAAACGGGCCAACAACTTCACCAAGGCGCGCGCCGTCCTCGACATCCTGGCCCGCGACTACCAGTACGGAGTCTTCGAAAGCGGCCTGCCCGCCTTCACCATCGACGGCGGGACCACCTTCACCAACGCCTTCTACACCCTCCGCCAAAGCAGTTCCGCGCTCAACGACCGCGCCCTCTCCCTGATCTGCTACCAGATCGAAACCGGAGCGACCAATTCGACGCTGCAACGGATGGCCGTCCCCGTCACCTGGACGGAGCAGCCGCCCTTCGGCCAGGCGTCGATCCCCGCCTCGGCCTTTGCCAGCCCGCAAGATGTCGTCGACGGCGTCCTGCGGTTGGCGATCAGCTTCGTTCGTCCGGACGGCGTCCTCACCAATGCCTATGCCGTCGGCGTCAAGGCGGTCGGAATCGATCTGATCGTAGTCGACGACATGACGCTTTCCCTTCTCAACAAGACGCAGAAACTGCCGGCGCTCCTCGCCGATCCGGCGCTCTCTCTTCCCGCCGTGATGACGATCACCAATACCCCCTATCAGACCTGGCAGGCGAATTTCAACCACTCCCCCGGCGCCCTTAATCCGATCTCCTACCGCTCTTATCCCGCCGACCTCAGCACCGGGATTCGCTGCTTTGAACGCTATGTCCCCCTCCCGTAATCTCCGGCCCCCCCCGCGCAACAGCATGGCGCTGATTTCGGTCCTGGTGATGGTCGCCATCGTCAGCCTGACCCTGGTCGCCTTCGTCAACACCATGATGCTCGACCGCTCCGCCAGCCAGAGCTACAGCCAGTCGTTCAAGGCCGATCAGCTCGCCAGCGGCGGCGCCTGGTGGGTGGTCAAGGAACTCCAGGAGGAGATGTCCGCCGAGGCCGCGCCTACCACCTTCGGCCCCTACACCGTCTACACAAACCTCAACGCCACCAATATCATGCCCGGGCCGGTGGGAACCAACTCGGCCATGCTCAGCCTGGTCAAGCTGAGCCTGGCCGGCACTCCCGCCTACCCGCCCGGCAGTTACCAGACCGCCGGCGGCGTCGTTCCCACCTCCGTCAGCACCGCGACGAAATCGCTCAATGGCCGCTCCGTCGGGACCAACCGATGGAACGAGGCATACTTCGGCGCCTTTCCGAGCAGCGCCTCCCTCCCCTGCTGGATCACCGTCACCCGCGCCGGCCCCACCTCCTCGACGAATCTAAGCCAATTGAAAAACGTCGAGGACGCCGCCAATTACGCCATCGGTCGCTACGCCTACGCGGTCTACGACGAGGGCGGCCTCATCAACATCAACGTGTCCGGATATCCCTCGGCCTTCGGCGACGGCAGCTCCCTTTCGCCCGCCGACGCCGCCCGCAAAGGCACGCCCGGACTGATCGATCTGACCGCGGTTCCCGGCCTGACGAACGCTTCCGACATCAACGCCTTGATCCTCTGGCGCAACGCCTCGACCGCCGCGTCGACCAATAGCTTTCTGGCGGCGCAGATCCTCACCAACCTGACGTCGACCAACGCCGATGCGATCCTGTCGGTCACCAACGTGATCGGCACGACCACCAACATCTCGACCCAGCCCTATGTGGCGCCGGGGGACAACGCCTTCCTCAGCCGCCAGGATCTGATCGCCTATGCCCAGGCCCACAACATCACCGCGGCGCTCCCCTACCTCACCACCTTCAGCCGGGACCTGAACGCCCCGAGCTTCGCCCCCACCGCCACGAACGCGGCGGCGATGACTCCCCCCGCGCTCCCCGCCTCCTATCCCAACACGAACAACCCCAGCGTCCTCTTCGAACGCGATACGACCAGCCAGCCCCTCGTCAAACAGCGCTTCCCGCTCTCCGACCTGGCGCTCCTCAGCAATCCGGCCGCCAATGCCGCGGCGATCAGCACCAACTTCGGCCTGACGCTGAGCGGCGATGGCTACAGCTGGAACTACCGTTCGACCAGCACCATTCTCACCCTCGACCAGGTGGCGGCGCTCAATCCGCCGCGCAGTCCCGACTTCTTCGAGATGCTGCAGGCGGCGGTGCTCAACGGCAGCCTGGTGCCGTACATTGGTAATATCTACGCTAACGTGGCAAACCAGAATATCCTGCCCACCTATCCGACCATCATCCGGATGGGAGCGAACCTCATCGACCAATACAAGGCCGACGGCATGCCCACCGTCATCAACTTCAACGCGGAGAAGATCGCGGGGGTGGAAAACCTGCCCTATTTCACCGAGATGCTGTTCTGGCCGTACCGCCCCCTGAGCGACGCGACGCGCGCGACGCTCGAGGGCTATTTCCTGGTCGAGCTTTGGAACCCCCACCAGAATGCCACCACCCTTTCCACGAATGGCCCGTCGCAGCTGCGGTGCGTCCTGACCACCAGCGACCAGTCCAAGGGCGCCGCGATCCAGATCACCACCTACGGCACCGGGACCAACCTCGTGAATCCCGCCACCCTCAGCTACCCCTCTCCCGCCGTCCTGCCCGGCGTCGTCTTCACCAACTCGCCCACCTTCAGCGAGCCGCATCTGCTCGACTCGACGACCGTGGTGGCCGATCCCCTGACCTCGACCAACTGGCAGACCGTCACCGAAGGCAGCAATACCCGCTCCGGCTTCCTCGTCCTCTCCAATTCCATTCCCGACCAACGGATCACCCCGTCGGCCACCGTAAAATGGACGGAGGCCGACTCGGTCGCCGGAGGAGGGGGCGGCCTCGGCGTGCAGCTTCAGTTCAAGGACAGCAAGGGCAACTGGCAACCCTACCAGGGTGGCTCCGGCACCGGAAAAGCCACCAACCTGACCCAGGTGTTCTGGGGGCCGGTCACCGGCGGGGCACTGCGCGCCTATGACAACGCTGTGAGCCCCTATCCTCCGGCGGGAGCCACCACCGCGAACTGCGGGGCCTTCACCAATTTCTTCTACGTCGGGGCGGTCGCCTTCTTTCTCTCCGATCCCCGCTCGATCTGGAATGGGATGGCCCTGGGCGATTCCACCGTCAACCAGACGATCCGCCCCAACAATACCGCTCCGGGCGCCGGGCTGGGCGGAGGCCTGCCCAGCATTCCGGCCAATGCCAGCTATACGCTGCCCAGCAGCTCCACCGGCGCGGGCGCCTACAGCCCCACCACGGCCTACACCGCGCTCTACAACGAAAACAACGGCCCAAAGAACACCTTCATCAAGAACAACGGCCTGGGTAGCATCAACACCTACTTCCGGGACCAGGACGGCGTGCTGCGCGGAGGGGATGGCTACTACGGCGGCAATCCGTTCCTCGCCGGGGCCGCCACCAACCGCCCGATCATCCTCAACCGCCCGTTCCGCAGCGTCGGGGAAATGGGCTACGCCTTCCGCGGCAACGGTCCCTGGAAGACGATCGATTTCTTCACCCCGGCCAGCGCCGACGCCGGGCTGCTCGATTATTTCAGCGTCGATGCCTCCCCGGAGGTCTCGGGCCGGATCAACCTGAACACCCGCCAGCCGGTCACGCTGCAAGCCGCCCTCCAAGGGGCCTACCAGACCGAGTCCCCCCTGCAGACCCTCACCCCCGCCGAAAGCACCGCCATCGCCTCCGCGATCACCAACGCGACCTCGTCCCAGCAGTTCGCGAACCGGGCCGACCTGGTGCGCAGCTTTTCGACCAACGCCGTCTTCACCGACATCATCAAGACGCGGCGGGAGGCGACGGTGCGCGCCCTCGGCGATCTGGGAACCACCCGGACCTGGAACCTCATGATCGACGTGGTGGCCCAGGTAGGACACTACCCGACCTCCGCCACCGACCTGAGCCAATTCATGGTGGAGGGCGAGCGGCGCTACTGGCTCCACGTGGCGATCGACCGCTTCACCGGCAAGGTGATCGACTCCCAGCTGGAGCCCTACGAGGAGTGATCCCCGCCGGACCCCCCTCCCCTTTTTTCCATTTTCCTTATGAACCTCGCCCTAGTCTCCGAATCGGTACGGCCCGCCCTGCGCAAGCCGTGGAAGAATGCCATCGCGGTCGGCCGCGCCTATGAGTTGCTCCGCGACGACGTCCTCGAGCACCTGCGCCTGGCGCAGCGCGAGATCGGCTACCGCTACTGCCGCTTCCACGGCCTCTTCCACGATGAGATGGGGGTGGTGGGACGCCGCGCCGACGGCTCTCTCGCGTTCCGCTGGCATCAAGTCGACAAGGTCTACGACGCCTTGCTCGGCATGGGCCTGCGCCCCTTCGTGGAGCTCAACCCGATGCCCTCGGCGCTCGCTTCGGGCACCGAGACGATCTTCGATTGGAAGATGAACGTGACGCCTCCGCGTGATTACAAGGAGTGGGAAGAGCTCGTCGAGGCGTTCGTGCGCCATCTGGTCGACCGCTATGGCCTGGACGAGGTGAAGACCTGGTACTTCGAGGTGTGGAACGAGCCGAATCTCCCCGGCTTCTGGACCGGCACGAAGGAGGAATACTGGCAGCTCTACGCCGCCTCGGCGCGGGCGGTGAAACGGGTCAATGCCGCCCTCCGCATCGGCGGCCCGGCCAGCTCGAAGGCGAACTGGATCGGGGACATCCTCGCCCACACGGCGGCGGCCGGGCTGCCGCTCGACTTCCTCAGCACCCACCTCTATCCGCAAGACGAATACGTCACCTATCCCGGCCGTGCCGGCAGCCCCCACGCTCCGGGCGCCTTCTTCGCCGATACAGTGCGCCAGGTTCAGGAGGAGGTCGCCGCAGCCGGACGCTCCGACCTGGAGATCCACTGGAGCGAGTGGAATACCCTCTCCGCCTCTCCCGCCGGAGAGGTCAACTGGGTCCATAACCCCTCGGTCGACAGCCTCTTCGGCGCCGCAGTGGTCTGCCGGAACTGCGTCGAGCTCGACGACGCCTGCGACACGCTCTGCTGGTGGGTCGCCAGCGATATCTTCGAGGAGTGCGGCATGCCGCATGCCGAGTTCTCCTGCACCTACGGACTGACGACGATTCACGGCGTCCCCAAGGCGACGTTCCGCGCCTTCGAATTCCTCAACCGCCTGCGGGGACCGGTCCTCGACCTCGCCTGTGACGCGCCGCTCCCGCCCGGCTGCGGCGCGGTCGCCACCCGAGAGGGGGAAACTCTCCGCATCCTCCTCTGGCACCAGATCGTTCCCGAGGTTTCCAGCCAAGCGGCGTGGAAAGGCCGCCTGCCCCTTCCCGCCCACCCCGAAGGCGCCGTCTCGATCGAGTCCCGGATCGCCGCCGGGCAGGGCAGCGCGTGGGAGACCTGGAAGGCGATGGGGGGACCGCAGACTCTTTCCCCCGAGGAGATGCGGCTGGTCCGGGCCGCCTCGGCGCCTTCCTGCCGCTTGGTGACGGCCGAGGAGGCTTGGGAATTTTCCTTAGCCCCAGGCGAGGTCTGCCTTCTGGAACGCCACCCGCGGGGTCTTCCCGCCCTTCCCAAAGCCAACCAGCGCCACCAGCTCCTGGAATGGGAAAAGAAGATGAGCGCCCAATCCAAGGCATGAACCATTCCTCCCGCGAAACCCGTATCTTCGGCCCTTCCCGCTGGATCTGGCCGGTCAGCCACCACTGGGACATCGTCAACAGCTACGCCCTCTTCCGCAAAACCTTCGACCTGGAGGTCGTCCCGCGCAAGGCCCCCCTCTTCCTCACCGCCGACCAATCCTACCGGCTCTTCGTGAACGGGCACTGGGTGGGCCGCGGCCCGGCGCGGGGATTCCAGGCATCTTGGCCCTATGACGAGATCGATGTGGCACCCTATTTGCGCCAGGGCTCGAACCTGCTGGCGGTGCGCGCCTACAATCCGGGCACCAGCACGTTCCAATACCTGACCTGCGGCTATGCCGGGCTCCTGGTGGCGGCGCGCTGGGGCACGGTCCGGATCGCCAGCGACCGGAGCTGGAAGGCAATCCGGCAGGAAAGCGTCCGCCGCGACACCGTCCCGGCCAGCTTGCAGCTCTTCGGCCAGGAACACATCGACCTGCGGAAGGAAGAGGGCGATTGGACCCAATCGGGGTTCGACGACAGCCTGTGGAAGGCGCCCGCCGATCATCCCTGGAACGGAGGCCCCTGGTTCTCGCTCGAGCCGCGCGGGACGCCGCTCCTCGAGGAAAAGGAGATCCCTTCCGGACGCCTGATCGGAATCGGAGCGGGCGTCTCGGCTTCCGGTTACGAGGCGGTGCGGGATGTCGTCGCGCTGCGCCACCGCGAAGACCGCAGCCATCGCCCCGCCAACGCCGACGGCTCCCGGCTTCGCGTCGAGGAGACGCCCACCGGGCAGTTCCGCAGCTATCTCATCGACTTCGGAAGAACCGTGGTCGGCAACTTCAGCTTCGAGATCGCAGGCGCCCGAGGCGGCGAGATCGTCGATACCCATTACGCCGAGACGATCGACGCGGCCACCCTCACGCCCGACCTCGCGATCCCGACCCACTGCCGCATCGCCGTTGGGGACCGCCTGGTGTGCCGGCAGGGCCGCGCGGTCCATACCTTCCACCATCATTACGGCTTCCGTTACGTGAATGTGACCGTGCGCGAGGCCGCCGCCGGTCTCCGGCTCCGGCCACGCTTCCACGGAATCGGCTATCCGCTGCGGAGGCGGGGCTCGTTTTCCAGCTCCGATCCGGGCTTGGAACGAATCTGGGAGACCTGCGCCTGGACACAGCAATGCTGCAGCCTGGATGCCTACGTCGACACCCCGTTCCGGGAACAGGCCCAGTGGTGGGGGGACGCCCGGGTCCAGGCTTGGAACACCTTCCACCTCGACGGGGATGCCCGCCTCTTCCGGCGCGGCATCGCCCAGATCGCGGCACAGACGACGCCGGACGGCGTGACCTACGGCCACGCTCCCACCATGGCCCACGGCTGCGTCCTGCCCGACTTCACCCTGATCTGGCTGCTGACCTTGTGGGACTATTACTGGCAGACCGGATCGACCGAACCCCTCCGCACGCACCATGCGACAGTCCAGCGTGCCCTCGGCTATTTCCGGGAGTGGACCGACCCGCGCACCGGATTGCTCCGCTACGACGAGCGCTTCTGGCTCTTCCTCGACTGGGCCGAGATCGAGCGCAAGGGATCGTCATCGGTCTACAATCTCTGGCTCCTGATCGCGCTCGAGAAGCTGGCGCTGCTCTATCGCCGGGCCGGGCTTCCGGCCGAGGCCGGGCCGCTCGAGGAGTGGGCCGGGCGGGGCCGGGCGGCCCTGGGACGCCTGGTCGGGCGTGACGGGCTGCTCCGCGATGGCCTGACGCCGAAGGGAAAAATCGCCCCGGGGACGGGAATCCACGCGCAGACCCTCGCCCTGGCCGCCAGGTTGGAAGGGGTGGACGGCAAGGCGGCGCTCGAGGGCGTCCTCCTTCCGTTCGTCCGGCGGATGGAACTCTCGAAGAGCACCCCCTCCGCCTTCTGGCTCACCTACCTCTTCGGCCTCCTCGTCGAGCGCGGCCACGGCGCCGAGATCGTCCCGTTCATCGGAAAATTCTGGCTCCCCATGGCGGAGCACGGCACGACGTGGGAGAACTTTTCCCCGAAGAGGGGGCACGAGAGCTTTTCCCACGCCTGGTCGGCCCATCCCCTCTATCATCTGATGCAGACCGTGGGTGGCATCGTTCAAGCCGCCCCCGCCTGGAAGAAAATCATCTTCCGGCCGGTCTTCCACGGCACCCATGGCGGAGCCGTCGTCCCCTCTCCGCAGGGTCCGATCATCAGCCGCTGGCGACGGAAGGGAGCGTCGATCCAGGTCCGGCTCGACCTCCCGCCCGGCACCACTGCCCGGGTCCATCTGCCGGGCCTCCGTCCCGAGCAAGCGGCGGGAAAACAGCGCTGGACCGTCGCCGCCTGACCGTCGTTTCTCACCTCCCGGCGATAGAACCGCCCCTCCGCGAGCTTGTCATCATGCGCCTCCCCCCTCCTTCCAGCCTCTTTTCCTTTCGTCCGGGAATCCCGCTCCTGCTGGCGGCAGCATGGCTTACCCCCCTCCTTCCGTCGGGGGCCGAGGTCCTTGCCAACAGGCCGCCCTTGGATCTCAAATGGCTCGTTGTCCGAGGGATTTCGCAACCGGCGGTACAGGGCCAAGCGGCGGAAGAGTTGGTTCTGGGCGGTAATTCGGGCGGGAGCATCCTATTCGTTACCAACCTGCCGCTCTTGGAGCGGATCGCCCAGAAGCCGAGCGATATTGTGAAAGCCGAACCGCTCGTCACTCTCCTTCCCGGCAGGACAAGCGCCGCCGACACCCTCCAGGCGAGCCTCTATCTCGTCGCCCTCGGAACCGACGGGGAAAGCATCGATCCCCAAGGCGAGCGCCGTCTCGTCGGCGCAGTCGCCCTTTCGGCGGCCGACAGCGAGGGGCGATTGAAGCTTCCCGACATCGCCGGGGAGTTGCAAAAGGAGCTGGGAACTCCCCAGGCTCCGTCCGGCTTCCTGCTGGTATTGGGGAACGGCGCTCCCGGGGCCGCCTCGGTCACGATCGCCAACGCCCCGGCCCAGGTGCCTCGGCTACGGGTGGAGATGCCGCCCTACCAGCGCGCGCAGTTGTTCCACCCCGCAGTCGTGCCCCAGCCCGGCGTCTACACACGGGTTCAGGACGGCCATCTCTTCTATGGCGGAGAGCGGTTGCGGCTATGGGGCGTGGTCGGAGATCCCGACGTCCAGCGCCTCCTTGATCTCGGCTTCAACGCGGAGCGAATCTGGGGACCCGGCGCCGAGGCTGCCTATACTCCGGAAAGCGCGCAGCGCGGCGAGTTCGCTCCTCACTCCAAAGGGGACGGGTCGAAATTCGATGCGATGGAACGGCATATCGCCGAACTGAAAGAGAAGGGCCTCTTCATCATGTTCGCCGCGCTCAACGACACCATCCCGGCCAAATTCCTCCTCGGCGACGACTCTTTCGTCGAGAAGGGCGACGACTGGGAAGCCTGGAAGGCGGCCGAAATGGCGCCAGAAAAGGGCGACCAGAACGGCTACCTCTACGTCGACCAACGGCTCCAGGAAATCAAAAAGCGCCACGCCCGGAACCTCCTCACCCATGTGAATCCCTACACCGGCAAGGCGTACGGAGAGGAAGAAGCCATTGCCGTCTATGAGGTCTTCAATGAGAACGGCTTTGTCCACAAGACATTCTCCAACGGCCTGGATAACTGGAACCCGTTCTTCCTTCACGAATTGCAGGTCCGTTGGAATGACTGGCTACGCAGGAAATACATCGACGACGCAGGTCTGGTCAAGGCCTGGGGAGCGTTGAAGCCAGGCGAATCGCTCGAAGGATCAACCCTCGCGCCGGCTCCCTGCCTCGGGCAGCGAGCCGACTATCCCGAGGCGCGAGCGACCGACTTCATCCGGTTTCTCACCGAACTGGCCGACTCCTTCCATCAAGACTTCCGCGCTTATTGCCGCGCGCTCTTTCCGGCGGGAATCGGCGTCAACGGAGCGCCGTTCTCATTCGATACCCAGTTCCGATCCGACCTGGCATGGTCCTACGGCCAAAGCCTGGGGGACGTGAATTCGTTCGGGATGTATTTCTGGAACCTCGACAGCTCGCTCTCCCGGCCGCCCGCCGGCTACGTCATCGACTCGTCCACGGTCGAGAACAAGCCCTCGATCCTCTATGAGACGAACATCGGGCGGCCCGATCCGTTCCGTTCGGAATATCCGCTCAAACTCGCGGCAATGGCCTCCTACCAGGATTGGGACGGGGTCTTCTGGCACTATTGGGGACCGGCGGGAAAAAACGACGGTCCCGAAGACCTGGGTTACCTGACCGGCATCCTTTTGCCGCCCACCGCCGAGCATTACTGGACCGCCGTCCATCACGAACTCGATCCGGTGATGAATGCCTCGATGCTGCTGGCCGGGCAGATTTTCCAACGCGGCCTGCTGCCGCCCGCGGCGAAGCCCGACATCTTCGAGATCGGGGCCAAGGCCCTCTTCTCCCCTGATACGGTCAAGGGGGTGAACGCGGCCGCCTCGACCTTCGGCAACGGTAGCCGCCTGCGCTTCGTTCCCGGCGCCGACTCGGGAATCACGGTTAACGGCGGGCCGCTGCCCGTTCCCGGCCGGATCGAGAAGGCGATCGCCTCCGGCCCGTTCATCAAATGGGACTGGCCCCAGGAACGCCTCATCATCGACTCCCCCTCCGTCAAAGCCTATGTGGGAAAAATCGACGGCCCCTTCCGCTTCGCGGACGGCATCACCCTGGGCGAGGTTTCGACTCCGTGGATCTGCTTCGCCATGGTGGACGAGGACGGAAAGCCCCTGGCGGGCCCCGGCCCGTCCGGATGCATCCTGATGAACGGTGTCTTCGACGCCCGGAACACCGGCTTCCAATTCAACTACCAGATCCAGGGCGGCCCCGTCGAAGAAGCGCACGCCGTCGCCAACATTGGCCGTGAGCCGGTCGTAGTGACTCCGGTCGGCTACTCCGTCTGGTTTCCCACCCGCATCGAAGGCGCCCTCCAGAGCTATGACTTCGCCTTGCGCGAAACGCGGAACGAAGCGCTCTCCGCAACGAACAAGGTCGTCCAAAAGGGGCCGACCCCGCTCATCGACGTATTGACGATCGAAAAGCGCGGCGAGATAGCCCCCCTCCCCGTGGACCGGGCAACGGAGATCCCGATCCAGGAGCCAGCCGGCACGACAACCGAGACCGGCGCGCCGATGATGCCCCTCTCCTCGTTCCCGCTGATGCCAGAGCTGCCCTGGGATCTCGGTTATGTCGACGCCTACCGGACCCTGCGGCGATCGACCTACACGCTCACCCACCTTTCCAGCGAGGATACAGGCCAGGGGCCTCGGAAGCAGATTCAGATCAGCGGTTTCCAGCTGCCCTCCCTGTGGAGCGATGCCGCCGACGTCACCATGACCTTTGAGGCGGACAAGGTCGCGGAGGTCGACCTCACCTTCGTTCAGCCCCCCGCCCTTTCCCAGATTGTCGACGACTTCACCCAAAAGCTCGGCCTCCCCTCCGAGAACCATATCGAGGCCCAGTACGGCAACACCCGCGTCCACTGGACCCGCGCCACGAGACCGCGCGACGTGCTGGTGACAGAAAGCCAGGGAACCCTGAAAATTCTGGTCAGACCCTGAAGGCCTTCACCGCCGGAGCTGATGGATCTGACAGATTTCACGGGTCCATTCGTTCCCGCAAAAATCGCGAAGGAGCAACCCCGTGGAAGCTCTTGAAAGCTCGGGAAAAATGATAGGGATCGGCAAAACCAAACTCCTCCGCCATCTCCTTGACCAAACAGCCGGACTGGGAAAGCCGAGCCATTGCCGCCTCCATGCGCCGCCGCATCAGATATTGATGAGGCGCCAGCCGGGCAAAGCGACGGAAAAGACGGCAGAGGTAGGCGCTATCGATGTGGCAGGTCTGGGCAGTCGCCCTAACGCTGCGGATCTCCCGCCCGGCTGGATCAAGGGCATCGATCAGATCCCGGCAACGCCGATAGGTGGCGAAGGCTCGACTCTCCGATGCGCCGTTAGGAATACATCGATCGGCACACCCCAAGAGAAGCGCCTCCAGAAGGAGCGATGCCCGAAGCGAAGCCCGAGGGGTATCCTCGAGTCCGACGTCGATCATCTGGTCGAAGGCCTCGGCAACGGCTCGAGCGGGAAAGACTTGGGCAACCGTTCCAGCGGCAAGCCCCGATTCCCGTAGCAGGGAACGCGCGCGGCGTCCGGTAAAATCGGCAAAGTATTTTACAAACGGCTTGGAGGGATCGCTCTCCATCCGGTAGGTAATCCCCGGTCCATAAACGAAGATGGCACCCGGTTCCAAGGAATGCTGCGGTCCACCGGCTATGGCGACACTTCCACGACCCGACACGACGAATTCAAGGCACCAGTAGGGAAAGCCACGCCGATCGATCTGATAGTCGGAGGAGCAATGCTCGCACCCGCCGCACACCAGGCTCAGGGGGCGGGAAATCCCCTTCCCCAGATCCCGCCGGAAGATCCGGGAACGGAAGACCTGGTTGGAAAAGAAATCCTCCTCCTTCATAAGTCAGAAATCGACATGCAGGAGTCAACTCTATCCATGTCAAAACGGCTAATAAAGCCCCATAATGTCCCGAAATCGGCATGGAATCGTCCTGGAAAGAATTACTGGCGCGGCGGCTTCCCGAGCTGGGACACCGCAATTGGATCGGGGTCGTCGACTCGGCCTATCCGCTCCAGACCGCGCCCGGAATCGAAATGGCCTGGACCGGGGCCGATCATTTCGAGGTCTTGGGCGCCGTGACGGCGGCGGTCGCGGCAGCCCCCCACGTCCGCGGTATTTTTCATATCGATGCCGAGCTCGATCGCCTGCCCGTCGCCCATGCTCCCGCCGCTCCCGCCTTCCGCGAGCGGCTTCACCCCCTGCTGCGCGGGGTGGAAGCGGTCGCCCTCCCGCACGAGGAGCTGATTGCAAAACTCGATGCGGCGGGGCAGCTCTTCCGCGTCCTTCTGCTCAAGAGCTCGCTAACCCTTCCCTATACCTCGGTCTTTCTCCAGCTCGAATGCGGCTATTGGTCCGCCGAGGCCGAACGAGCTCTTCGCGCCCTCTGATTTTCCACCCCCATCCTTTATGAACCTCCCCGCCTACTCCCCCGCCGCCGACGCCGTCGATCCATCCCGGATTCCTCATCGTCTTCTCGCCGACGGCGCCAAAATTCCCGCCATCGGCCTCGGCACCTTCGGGTCCGACAGCGTCACCGGGGATCAAGTCGCTGCCGCCGTCGTCGAGGCCGCAGCGGTCGGCTATCGCCACTTCGACTGCGCCTCGGTCTACAGCAACGAGGACTTCGTCGGTGGGGCGCTGAAACAGATCGTCGCGGGCGGCGTGCCCCGCTCCGAACTCTGGATCAACTCGAAGGTCTGGAACGATAAGCACCGCCCCGCCGAGGTCGCCGCCTCATGCCGCCAGAGCCTCCGAGACCTCGGCCTCGACTATCTCGATCTCTATTTCGTCCATTGGCCTTTCCCCAATTTTCATCCCCCAGGCTGTGCCGTCGATTCCCGCAGTCCGGACGCCCGGCCCTATATCCATGATAAATTCATGGAGACTTGGGGAGCGATGGAGAAGTTGCAGGAGGAAGGCTTGGTTCGCCATATCGGGACCTCAAACATGACGATTCCGAAACTGAAGCTTCTCCTTCGAGACGCCCGGATCAAGCCGACTGTAAACGAGATGGAGCTCCATCCCCATTTTCAGCAGCCGGAGCTCTACGATTTCGTGGTGAAGAGCGGCATCGTCCCGATCGGCTATAGCCCGATCGGATCGCCGGGCCGTCCCGAACGCGACCGGACGCCGGACGATACCGTCGACATTGAGGACCCGGTGATCGTCGAAATCGCGAAAAAGCACGGCCTCCATCCCGCCTCTCTCTGTGTCAAGTGGGGGCAGCAGCATGGCCAGATCCCGATTCCCTTCTCCGTGAACCGGCGCAACTACCTGGCCAATATCCAGGCCGTCGCAGGCGTTCCTCTCTCCCCCGACGAAATGAAGGCCATTGCTGGAATCGACCGCAACTGCCGCCTCATCAAGGGCCAGGTCTTCCTCTGGAAAGAGAACCAGAACTGGGAAGACCTCTGGGATCTCGACGGAACCATCACCGCCTAACCTTTCAACCCGAACTATCATGTCTCTCCTCCTCCCCGACCAAATGCAGGGCGCGACCCTTCCAGGGAACAGCACCGCCAAGCTGGAGTGTTTCCGCGTGCCGACGCCGGGCCATGGCGAAGTCCTCATCAAGATGAAGGCTTCCACCATTTGCGGCTCCGATATCCGCTGCATCTACCACGAGCACCTGGGCAAAGGACCGGAAGGCTATCAGGACGGCAAGATCGCCGGGCACGAACCGTGCGGACAGATCGTCAAGGTCGGTCCCGGCTGCCGGGAGTTCAAGGAAGGCGACCGCGCCATCGTCTACCACATCTCCGGCTGCGGCGTCTGCAACGACTGCCGTCGTGGGTATATGATTTCCTGCACCAGCGAAAAATACCGCCGCGCCTATGGGTGGCAGCGGGACGGCGGCATGGCCGAGTATCTCCTCGCGGAGGAAAAGGACCTGGTCCATCTGCCCGATTCCCTGTCCTATGAGGACGGGGCGCAGATCGCCTGCGGCTTCGGCACGGTCTATGAAGGCCTGGAAAAGGTCGGGATCAGCGGCAATGACGCGGTGCTCGTCACCGGCCTCGGCCCGGTCGGCCTCGCGGCGGCCGCTTTAAGCCGGAAGCTCGGCGCCTCGAAGATCATCGGCATCGATGTGCTTCCCGACCGGCTGAAGCTGGCCAAGGATCTCGGCCTTTGCGACGAGGTGCTGGCCTCCGGGCCGGACAACGTCGAAGAGGTGCGTAAGCTGACCGGCGGCCAGGGCGTCGAGCGGGCCGTCGATTGCTCGGCCCATCACGCGGCCCGCGCTACCGCAGTCCGCGCCACGCGGAAATGGGGCCGGATCGTCCTCATCGGCGAAGGCGGAAAGATGGAACTGAACCCCTCCCCTGACCTGATCCATGACCAAAAGACCGTCTTCGGCTCCTGGGTCACCTCGATCTGGAAAATGGAGGAATTGGTCGAACGCTTGGTTCGCTGGAATCTGCACCCGGCCGATCTCATTACCCATCGCTTTGCCTTAGACAAGGTCGCCGATGCCTATTCCCTCATGGCTTCCGGGAAATGCGGAAAAGTCGCCGTCGTCTTTGAGTAATTTAGAAGGGAACACAATACCCCTGTCTACCGTTGCGCCGGCCCGGCGGCGGTCGGCAAGCTCATGAGCTTTCGAAGCAAAGAGGACTACGGCATCCGGACCATCCTTGGAATGGTCCGTCCCCTGCCGCGGAATGGTCGGCGAGGCGAGGGGCGATAGGAGACCTCACGCCTTCCCACCAAAGGTCACATAGTCGTCCAAGTCCAGCAGGTCGAAGCCGGTCAGGATATCGGTCCGGCCCGGATGGATCGCCCGGACCGCCTTGGCGACCCGCTCCTTCGCCTCGGGACTGTCCGGGGTACGCGCTTCCTGATAGGCCGACCATTGGACGATATCCCAGGCCGTCGGCTTGTTACCCGCCTTCTCCAGCACCCAGACCAGGATGTCCCAGTCGCCCTTGCCCGCCTTGAGCTGCGCCAGCACCGCCTTGGAATCGATCTTCACGAAGTCGAAGAACCGCCGGTCGAGACCGCAGGCAAATTCATATTCGCCATTTTTTCCGGCCAAGCTGGCCCGCCCCTTGTCGAGGAGCCGGGGCAGGAGGACGAATCCGCCCAGCCGCTGGCGCGGGCTGCGGGGAGGACGTTGAGTCAGATCGGGAGCAGGAATGGAGGTCGGGGTCTTCTTGGATTTGGGCATAAAGAAAAGGAGAGAAAGACAGCGACAGTGCCAGGCCTAACCTCCGGCCAGCTGGAATTTCACCGGCAGGTTCAGGGTGCGGGTGATGTCGGGCGGAAAATTCCACTTTGCCCGGACCCATTGCAGCGTGCTGGTATCGAGCAGCTCATGGCCGGAAGAGCTGCTGATCTGGGCATCGACGATCCGTCCATCGACCACGCTGAGCGAGAGCATGACCGTTCCCTGCTCGTGGTTGACCTTGGCATCGTAGGGATATGGGGGCGTCGGGCAGCTTTTATCGCCGACATGGAAAGCCTGCGCCGCCATGGAGACCGCCTGGGCCGCGACCGGGACGGGCGGCTTCGGAACGGCCTGGGGCGGAGGCGGCTTCGGCGGCGTGATGTCCTGGGGGGTGATGAAGTCGGGGTTCGGCTCAGGCGGAGGCGGAGGCGTCGGATCGAGCAACACCTCCTGCTCCAGCGCCGGAGGGTCTTGGGGCAGCTGCTGCTCGGTCTCCCCCTTGGCGATCAGGTCGAGGAGGGAATCGTGCTGGTTCAGGTACCCGAGGCCCAGCAGCGTGAGCTGGATACCCAAGGCGATGAGAACGGGCCACTTCCAGTGGGGACCGTCCTCGTGGAACGACAGGCGCAAGGCCCTGGCTTCGGCGCTCATGAAGAAAGAATCCCTTTCCAGGATTACTGCGCCGCCGCCGGTTCCGCCGCCGCAGGCACGGGCTCGGGCGCGGAGGCCGAAGCTTGAGTCTGGGCCGGGGCGGCATCGCCCGAGTCGGCCTTGATCTGGAAGGCCACCTTCTGGATCCCCGCCGCCCGCACCTTGTCGAGCACCGAGATCACGTCCCCATGGAGCGCCCCGGCGTCGCCCTGGATGTAGATCCGGAGGTCGGGCTTGGCGGCCTTGCGCTGCTTGAGCTCATCGACCAAAGCAGAACGGGTGATTGGCACCTTGTCGATGTAGAGGGAGCCGTCCTGCTTCACCGAGAGCGTCACGAAGTCGGATCGGTTCTCCGGGGTGGCGGTGGCGGCGGTAGGCAGGGAGAGATGGAGCCCCTTCACCTCCACCATGTTCAGGCTCACCAGCATCATGCAGGCGAGCAGAAAAAACATGATGTCGATCAGCGGGATGATCTCAATGCGGGCCTTCTTATGCGGCAACGGAGAAAGGAGCTTCATGGGTGGGGGCGGGAACGGAGCTGAGGTTGGAGTTCTTAGCGGCGTGCTTGTTGGCGTCGAGCAGCACCTCGATGTTGGTCGCGGCCGTCTGGAGGTCGAAGGTGAACCGGGCGACGCGGGCCGAGAAGTAGTTGTAGGGGAGCAGGGTGAAGATCGCGATCGCCAGACCGGCGGAAGTCGCGATCAGCGCCTCGGCAATGCCGCCGGAGACCTTGATCGCCTGGAGCTCCTCGTTGCCGACGAAGTGGAAGGCATTCATGATCCCGGTGACGGTCCCGAGCAACCCGAGCAGCGGCGCCAGGGTCACGATGGTGTCGAGCACCGTCAGGAACCGGCCCGCCTGCCCAATCTGGATCCCCGCTGAGACCTGGAGCGCGTTCTGGAGCGAGGTGTGATGGTGATTCAGCCCGTGCCAGATCACCTTCAGGATCGGGTCTTCCGAGTCCCGGGCCAGCGCGGCGGCCTGCTTCACATTGCCGTTCTCCAGCGCGGTGTAGATATTCTCCAGCTTCTCCGGCGAACTCCGCAGCTTGGTTTTGCTCCACCAGATGATCCGCTCGATGGTCACGGTGAGGGAGAGCGAGAAAGTGGCCAGGATCGGCCACATCACCGGCCCGCCCTTGGAAAAGGTATCGATGACAATATTGGCTTGGAACATAGGATTATTTAGAGGGTTGAAGGTTGCCGCGGGGTTTCGGAGGTTTTCATTGCAATAAAATATCTTTCCTATAGACTATATTCTTAATTCATTTCGTCAACATTGTTTTGGGAATTTTATTTTTAACCGCTTTCCATCGCCCATGACTCCCCTCCGCTTATTCCTTGGACTGGCCCTCCTCGCCATGGCCGCCTGGAGCTCGATCACATGGTTGGAAAAGGCTCCCCGAGGCCAAAAAGAAGCGGCACTCCCCGCCGCTCCGAAAGAAATCCCCGCACCCTTGCCCCCAGCTCCCGCCCCCTCGGAAACCCAAGCGCCTCCCCCGATTGCTCCCTCCGGCGAAATGCTGCTGCAGCCCCTTCCGACCCTCGCCGTCCTCCAGGCACCGGCAGCGACCTCCCCGTTGTTCACCTCCCAGGAAGTGACCCTCGTCAATCCGCCCCGCACCGTCGACTTCACCGTCTTCCGCAAAGAAGACCAAGGCACCCATGTCCGGGGAATCGCCCTTTCCGGCGACGGCAAAGTCCTCACCCTGGCCCATCTCTTCGCCGACGCCCAATATGTCCTCCTGGCGGGCGACCCCACCCACACCGCCTGCCTCGGCTGGCTGGCCCGGGACCCGGAACATGACGGGCTGGTGGTGAAGCTGCGCGGGCAGGATTGCTCCCCGGCGCGCGTGGTGGCGCCCTCCTATCTCGTCCTGACGGCGGGCGACCCGCTCTTCCTTCCCCTCCCCCATGCCGATGCGCCCCAACGGGGCCTCACCGCCGCCGTCGCCGCCGCCCCGGAGGGCGCCCCCCCCGATCCCGCCGGCTCCGGATTGTGGATCGCAGCCTCCCCCGAGGAGCTCCTGCCGGGCACCCCGGTGCTCGACCGCCATCGCTATCTGATCGGCTTGATCGACGAGATCCGTCCCGACCTCCATCTCGCCCATGTGAAGGAGGTATCCGCACCGATGGAGATCCTCGACCGCGCCGCGCGCCGGGGTGAGATCGCCGATTGGAAAGAGCAGGAAGAAACCTCCCCCTCCCCCTTCAAGGATCCCTCGATCAGCCCCGACAAGGTGCAGTCCCTCCAAACCTTGCAGGGAACGGCATGGGAACAGGCCTGCGAGCAACTCCTCCGGGAGCACGGGGCCTCCTCCCTCGCCTGGTATGAAGCCGTCCTCGGTTATCGCCGCGATGGAAAGCCCGAGCAGGCCCTCGCCAGCGCCCGGATGCTGACCCAACTGGCCCCGAAGGAGGGCGAAGGCTGGGTCCTGTTGGGGCAGGAACTCGACGCCAAGAAAGACTATGCCGGCGCCATCGACGCCTACCAGAACGCCATCGAGAACGGGGCGCGGAAGGCCGAGACTGCCGTACCGCTCGCCGCCGCCCTCTTCCATTCAGGAGACTCCCGCCGAGGTCTCGACCAGCTCTCCTCCCTCTGCGAGGAGGAGCCCGAGGCCTACGAGGCTTGGCTGGCGCTCGGGGATGCCCGCCAAGCGTCCGGCCTCTATCCGGAAGCGGTCGGGGCCTATCTTCATGTCCTCGGCCTCGATCCCCAGTCGGTTCACGCCTGGACCTCGCTGGCGGCGCTGCACGACCAGCTGGGCGAGCAGCAGGACGCCGTCGAGAGCTACAAGCAGCTCCTCCTGCTGACCCCGCAAGATCCGGAGGCGTGGCGGCACTTCGGACAGCTCCAGGCCAAGGACCATCCGTCCGACGCCCGCCGCTCGCTGCACAACGCGATCCTGCTCGACCCGCGCGACCGCGATACCTGGATCGAGCTCGCCGCCCTCGCCACCCAGGAGGGAGACTTCGACGAGGCGGACCAGGATGCGAAAAAAGCGCTCGAGATCGACCCCCGCTCCGGCCAAGCCTGGCGGCAACTCGGCGTGGCCGAACTAAACCAGAACCAAAGCGACCAAGCCGAAACCGCCTGGAATCATGCCGTCGAAATCAATCCCGGCGACATCGAGAGCTGGCGCGATCTCGCCCAGCTGCAATACCGCCATGGCGGCCTCCAAGGGGCGGCCCCGGCCTTGGCTCAACTCGAGAAACTCGCCCCCGCCGAAGTCGCCTCGCTCAAGGCCGCCTGGAACCAGGAAGGGGTCGCCGCAACCCCCCTCCAACTGGGGGAATAAGCTTTCGTGAACCTGAATCTTCTCGCCCCCTCTCCACCGCCGCCGCAGACCGCGCCTTTCCCGGCGCGCGCCAAGCGGCTTCCTTCCTATCCCAAGGAAGCCCCCCGCCAATGGCTGGTTCCGGTCGGCATCGCCCTGGCGCTCGAAGTCTTCGGGATCGCCCTCGGCTTCTTCAGCCCGAAGGATACCTTGCTGGAGTTGATCGCGGCGGGTGAAATCCAGTCCGTGCAAGCAGCCGCGCCGCAACCCTTTGAACAGGAGGTGATCCTGGAGGACCCGACACCGCCCCCGCCGCCGACCCCCGATCCCGAATTCATCAAGCCCGAGGAAGTGGCGGAAGCCCCACACGCGCCCCCTTCCCCGCCCCAACCAATCCAGGACGCGACGCCGCCACCCCCAATCGATCCGCCCCCTCCCCAGCCCGACCCCGTTCCGGCTCCCGCTCCTCCGCAGGCAGTGGCCGCTCCGGTTGCCCCGGCCGCCACAGCCCCCTCCGAAAATGCCGCTGCCGCCGATTCCCAGATTCCCCTGGCGCCCTCATCGATCGTCGTGCTGGGGAATAAGGATTTCCCCAAACCGCCCTATCCCTATGAGGCGCGGCTGCAACACATGGAGGGTACGGTCGCGGTGCAACTCGAGGTCGTCGCGGGCCAGTTGGCGGGAGTGGAAATCGCCTCCTCCTCCGGACATCCCCTCCTCGACCGGAGCGCGGTGGCCTGGATTCGGACCCATTGGAAATTCCCCGCCGACGTGACCCGGACCCTGACCCAGCCGATCCAGTTCCAATTAGGCGGCTGAAGATTCTTCAGCGGCTGCGGTAGAAGGCGCCGCCGCAAGCTCCGGTTCGGGAAGCCGCTTGCCGGCCACCCAGGGTGAAAGCAAAAGCAGGAGAAGGCTCACTCCCGCCATTCCCTCGAAAACCACCCGCAGGGCGTCGACTCCGGCATCGATCCCCGCCCCGGCCACGCTGAAGCGGACCGTCTCGGCCCCCAACAGCCCGATCGCAGCGGTGAGCCCGCAGGAGCTGAAGATTTGGCGGCTGACGTGGAAGAGAGAGCTCGCCTTCGGCAGTTCGGCCCGCGAGAGCCGCTGGAAGGCATTGGCCTGCAGGACCCAAAAGCAGGAGCTGAAGGCGATGCCCCGCAGAAAGAGGATCGGCACCAGCCGCGCAGGCAGCGCCTCCGCCCCCGCCCCGGCGATGAGAAGCGAACTCGTCGCCAGTAGAACAGTCCCGCCGATCAAGACGCGGCGGGGCCCGAAGCGGTGAAAGAGCCATCCATTGCACGCCACTGCCAGAGCGGAGCCGAGGCCCTGTGGCATCATCAGCAATCCGGCTTCCTTTGCGGAAAGCAGGGGCCGATGCAATTGCTGAAGGTAGACGGGGATGAGAAACATGCTGCCGAAGAAAAGAGCTCCATGGACTAGGGCAAGGATGCCCGAAATAGTGAAATCGGATCGGCGCAGAACCCGCAGGTCGAGCACCGCCGCGTCTCCCCGGCCCAAGGCGTGGAAGGTAAAACCGGCGAAGAAGATCGCCCCCGCGATCAGCCATTCTCCAGCGTGGGCCGGCCCGCTCACGCCATAGGAAAGGGCGACGGCGCCCAACATCGAGAGCGTCAGCCCGGTCCAATCGAAACTGTCCCGGGTGGCGGAGGGCGCCGGATCGGCGGGAAAATTACGGAGCGTCAGGGCGAAGACCGCCGCGCCGACCGGGAGATTGAGGAGAAAGATCGAATGCCAGCCGAAGCGGTAGGTCAGGTAGCCGCCGATGGTTGGCCCGAAGCTCGGCGCCAGCAGGACAGGCAGCGAAAAGAGCGAGGCGGTGCGGGCCCGTTCCTCCGGGGAAAAAGCGCCCAGGATCGTCGCCTGGGCAAGCGGCAGAAGGCCGCCTCCGGCCAGTCCTTGGAGCACCCGCATCGCGATCAGGGAAAAAGCGTCATGGGTCAATCCGCAGAGCAAGGAGCTGAGGGTGAAGCAGGAAAGGAAGACAAGATAGAGCCGCTTCAGCCCGAAATGGCGGCTCAGATATCCAGCCGCCGGAATCACCGCCGCCTGGGCCAGGAAGTAGGCGGTGACGATCCATTGCACCGTGCGGAGATCGCAATGAAAGCTCGCCGCGATCGGAGTGAGAGCGACGTTGACGATGGTGTTGTCGAGGCCGACCAGGAAAATGCCGAACGCCGCCGTGAGGGCGTGCGCGGTACGGGAGACAGGCATGACGAACGGGAAGAAAACGTCGATCGCGGCCGGGGCGGGCTAGGCCGCCGCCGGAACCGCCGCGAAAAGATCGAGGCCGTTTCCGGCGAGGATCTCCTTCCGCTCGGCATCGGAAAGCCGGGCGGCGGCAAACCCGTCCCGCGTCGGCTGGAGCGGAAAGATCGGATGATCGGTCCCGAAAACCAGGCGATCGCTGCCGATCAGCCGCGCCGTGAGGCCGATCGCCTCCGGCCCGAAAGAGGCCGTATCGAGATAGACCCGCCGCAGCGGAGGCCGGACCGGCTCCCCTCCCCGCCGCGCCGCCTGATGCTCGAGCCGTTCCAGGAGAAAGGGCAGGACGCCACCGAGATTCGCCAACTGGATCGTGACGGAGGGATAGGCCTCGAGGAAATCGGTGCGGGTGAGAGTGATCCATGCCTGAGTGATCCGGGTCTGGAGTTCGACCCCGGCGCGGAGCGCCGCGTCCCCCTTGGCATCGAGACGGAGGGCCGGGACCGGAGCGCCGTGAAACGCCCCCGGATGGATAAAGAAATGGGAACCGAACTGCTCTCCCGCCGCGAAGAGCGGGGCCAGCCGATCGACCGTCGCCCGATCGTAAAAAGCGTCGACGGGAAGGATCGCGCCGCGCAGGCCGAGGTTGCGATGGGCGTGCTCCAATTCGGCCAAGGCGGCGTCGAGGTCGGAGTGGGGCAGCGAGGCGAGCCCGGCGAAGCGGTCCGGACGGGTCTCGACGGCCTCGGAAACCGATTCGTTGAAGCCGCGCACCAACGGGGCGGCCTGCCCGACCGGCAGGCTGTCGATGTTCGCCAGGCCGGGGAGAGAGAGGACCTGCCGGTCGATCCCGGCGGCGGCCAGCGCGTCGAGTCGGGCGTCCAGAGTTTCCGGATGCTGATGGGACCAGGAGACCCCTTTCTTTTCAAGAAGGGCGGCAAAGCCGGGAGAGGTCCAGTGGGCGTGGAAATCGATATTCATGGAATTTTTTCTTGGTTTATTCTTCTTCGTGGATGCGGGCCAGGATCCGTTCCCGGAGAGCGATGAAGCCGGGAAGCGCCCGGTCGCGGGGCCGGGAAAAGGGCACCGGCTCGTTGAGGGTGATCCGGCCGTTCTCGATCAGCAGGACGCGGTCGGCCAGGGCCAGGGCCTCCTCGACGTCGTGGGTGATGAGCATGGCGGTGAAGCCATGGACCTGCCAGAGCCGCTCGATCAGCCGCTGCATGCCCCGGCGGGTCAGGGCGTCGAGCGCGCCGAGCGGCTCGTCGAGCAGAAGGAAGCGGGGACGGCTGGCGAGGGCCCGGGCCAGGGCGATCCGCTGCCGCTGCCCCCCGGAGAGGATCGTGGGCCAATCGCCGGCGCGGTCGAGCAGGCCGACTTCAGCGAGCACCTCGTCAGCCGCCGAACGCCAATCCCCGTTGAGGCCGAGGCCGACATTCTCCCGCACCTTCAGCCACGGCATGAGCCGAGCATCCTGGAACATGACGCGGACATCGGGATGGAGGCCGTGCAGCGGCTTCCCGTCAACTGAGACCGAGCCCCGGCTCGGCTCCTCCAGGCCCGCGAGCAGACGGAGCAGGGTGCTCTTCCCCGATCCGCTCCGCCCGATCACGGCGACGAATTCCCCCGCCGCCAAGCGAAGGTCGATCCCCCGCAATACGGGGAGCGTCGTGGTGAAGGCCTTGTGGAGGTCGCTGCCGTTCACCTCGGCCCCGGACGGCGGGGAAAGGGGAACGGCGGCGGGAGAAAACGGAAGCGGAGGATTCAGAACGGCATGCATGGGAAGGTTCCGAGAGGAGGGTTAGCGGCGGCGGGAGGGGGCGTAAGCGTGATGCCAGGGAAGGAGGAGGCGCTCCAGCAGGCGGGCCAGGACATCGGCCCCCTTTCCGAGGAAGGCGTAAAGCAGGATGAGGAAGACCACCACCTCAGTCTGCATATATTCGCGGGCGTTGTTGGCGAGAAAACCGATCCCCGCCGTGGTCCCGATGGTTTCGGAGACGATCAGGGTCAGCCACATGATGCCGAGCGCGAAGCGGATCCCGATCAGGATCGAGGGGAGCGCCGAAGGCAGGATCACCTTGGCGAAGAGCCGCCACCCGCGCAGGCCATAGACCTTGCCGGTCTCAATCAATCCCGGATCGACATTCTGAATGCCGTGAAAGGTATTCAGATAAACCGGGAAGAAAACGCCCAGCGCGACCAATACCACCTTGGTCGCCTCGCCCAGCCCGAACCAGATGATGATGAGCGGAATCAGCGCGAGATGGGGAATGGTCCGCACCATATGGATCGTGGTGTCGAAGAGCTGCTCCCCCAGATGGGAGAGGCCATTAAACATGCCGAAGAGGAGCCCGAGCGCCGCTCCGATGGCGAAACCGCCGAAGGCGCGCTCGGTGCTGATCGCCAAATCGGAGGTCAACCGGGTATGGGCGAGATCGAGGGCGGCCTCCGCCACCGCATCGGGCTTGGGCAGGATCTGGGGGGGAACCCAGCCGAACTCAGTCCCGATCACCCATGCCACCAGGAGCAGGAGCGGCACCAGGAGCGGCACCAGATAGCGACGTCGCGAGGAAGCTCCCGACTTCCCGGAGTCGTGCTCCGGGAAGTCGACCGAGGAGGAGGCCGTCTTCATGCGGCCAGGGAAACGCGGTCCTGGACCAGCGCCCGGACGCGGGGGATGACCTCGGCGGCGAACCGTTCCTGCTCCTCGATCCGGGGATGGAAATCGACCAGGAAGGTGGTGAGCCCGAGTTCGTAGTATTCGGCGAACTTGCGCGCCACCGTGTCATAGCTGCCGACGAAACCGGGCAGGAGGATCGCCCCGCCGAGGCGCTTCACGGTCGGATCGGAGTCGTATTTCCGGCGGTTGAAGATGTGCTGCGCCTTGGGATCGACCTTCGCCAGCATCTCCTGGCGGCGGGCGGTGATCGCCGCGTTGTCCTGGAGGGCGATCTGGGCGTCGACCCACTCGTGGGCCTCGCGGTCGGTGGCACGGGCCACGACCAAGCCGCCGCCGCTGCCGAAGGCCAGCGGCTCGCCCGAGCGCGGCCGGGAAGCCATGTCCTCGATCAACGGCCTGAGGTCTTCGACCGGGCGACCGGCGCTGAACCAGCAGTCGGAGAGCTCGGCGGTGAGGCTGCGCGACGGCTCCGATTCGCCGCCGGAGTAAATGTAAGGACGGGCGCGATGACGGGAGGCGGGGCGGAGCGCGTAGTCGGAGATGTTGAAATTCTTCCCCTGCCAGGTGACCGATTCGCCGGTGAGGAGCCGCTTGACCACCCGGAGCCATTCGCCGCCGTATTCGTAGCGGGCGTCATGCTCGGGAAAAGGAATGCCCATCTTCTCGACCTCCGGCTTGAACCAGCCGTTGACGAAATTGATGGCGAGGCGCCCCTCGCTGATCTCCTCGATGCCGAGGGCCAGCTTGGCCAGCACCACGGGATGGTAGAGGAGTGGCTTAATGGCGGCGATCAACTCGATCCGGCTGGTCGCGGCGGCGCTGGCGGCGGCCAGGGTCCACGGTTCCAGGAAATCGGCGTTCTCGTCGCCGGGGTTAAGGGTGTGCTGGACAAAAAGAACGGTGTCGAAACCTGCTTTTTCAGCGCTGACGATCACCTTGCGATGTTCTTCGAAAGAGGGAGCGCCGGAGGGAAGGGAATTGATTCCATTGCCTACCCGCTGAAAGGCGCGGATGCCAAAACGAGGAGAAGGAGTGCCCATAGGTGCGAATGTATTCAATAAATATACTATGTCAATAGATTAGATAGATATAGCTAAGCCGCGTGAAGGCGGGGACGGCTGCAATCCTGTTGCGCCGCCCCCGCTTTCCGCCGTCGTTTAGGCGACGCGGCGACGCGCTTCCTCCAGGACGCTGGAGTCGATCCAGGAGTCGAGGTCGAAGTCGGCGGCGATCAGCTTGTGGCGGACGTAGAGATCTTTCTGAGCCCGGAGCTGGGCGATCTTTTCCGGCTCGAGGCCGATCTGCAGCGTCTTCTCGACCAGGTTGGGGAAGCGGGTCTTGAGCGCGGCGGCCGTGGTCTTATGGTCGCGGGCAACATGCTCGTAAGCCTCCTCGGGATGGGCTTTCGCCCACTCTCCCGCCTCCAATAACCGGCTCACGATCCGGACGACGGCATCGAACTGCTCCCGGATCAACGCGCCGGTGGCGATCAGGGCGCGCAGCTGCGGAGTCGATACCTGCTCGATCTCCCGCAGGCCGAGATAGGTCGCGACGGCAGGCGGGACTCTCCCGGCAATGGCGTCAATCTCCCCCTTGACGAGAGCGAGGACCTGGGGCCGGCTGGAAGAGGAGAATTGTTCCTGCCGTTCCTGCTCGGTCTGCTGTTCCTCAATCCAGCCGCGCTTGCCCTGGATATCGACCACCGTCACGTCGCCAAGCGTCAGGCCGGACTTCTTCAACACCGTCTCGAAGGCCTTGAAACTGCCGCCGCGGGTACTGTCGAGGGTCGGCTCATCGATGGTCAGGGGGACACCGATGCGGCGGCCCTTGAGATCGGCGGTTTTCTCGATGCCCGAGTCTTTCCGGACGAAGATCGAGGTGGAACCTTCGAGCCACGAAAGCGCCAGGACCCGGTTATCGGCTCCCTGGGCGCGGGCCCAAATGTTCTTTATCTGGGCATTGCGGATCAGGAAACGATTGGCGTGCGGAAGCTCGACCTTCGGGTCGGCGCTTTGCGAGATCACCTTCAGCTCCAGATCTTCCTCGCCGGCGAACTCCTTGTCGATCAGTCCGAGCTGAACGGCAAGGCTCGACGGCGTGGGGACGGCGGCGCAGCGGGTAAAACGAACAACTTCTTTTTCAACAAGAGTAGAGGATGACATACTCCACTCATATCATATTCCTATATAAAGTCTATTGACTTTATATTTTATATCCATATTTTTCTCCTCCATGACTCGCCCCATTGACTGGCATGCCCATTTGATTCCCGCCCGCCTTGCCGACCTCCTCCGCTCCCGCCCCCAGGCACCGCGCATCTCGCGAGACGCTTCGACCGGGAAGGAAACCCTCCTCCGTGATGAAGGCGGCGCAGGCCAACCGCTGCCCGAGACCTTCATCTCTCTCGACGCCCGGCTCCGCGCTCTCGATGCCGCCGAGGTCGAGCGGCAGGTCCTTTCCCTGCCCGGCTTCTTCGGAGACGATTCCCTGCCCCTTGCCGAGACCTTGGTCCTGGCCCGCGCCTTCAACGACGGCCTCTCCGAGGTGATCGTGCGGCACCCGGAGCGCTTCTCCGGCTTGGCGATCCTCCCCGCCTCCCATCCCGAGGAGGCGGCCCAGGAACTGGAACGCTCGTTGCGCGACCTGGGCCTGATCGGGGCACTCCTGCCGGTCGATGCCTTCCTCACCCTCGCCTCGGCCCGGACGCTGGAGCCGATCCTCGCGGTCGCGGAGGAATGGGGCGCACACATCTTCGTTCACCCCGGCGGCTGGCGCGGCTCCCGGCAAGGCGCTCCCGCCGCAACCGAATCACCCGCCGCCGACGCCTACCGGACCGGCGTACTCGATCTCCAGGGCCGGATCTCCTCGGCCTATGTGACGCTGGCCTACACCGATCTCCTGGCGAAATTCCCATCGGTCACCGTCCAGCTGGCAAACCTCGGCGGAGCGCTTCCCTTTTACGCCGACCGTCTCCATAACGTGGCGGGAAAGCGGGGCTTGACCGATCCGATCTCCCCGCTGCGGCGGGTCTATGTCGATACCGGCTCGCTCAGCACCAATTCGGTCGAGCTGGCAGCCAAAGTCCTGGGAGCCGACCGCCTCCTCTTCGGCACCGACGATCCGGTCTTTTCCCTGCCCGCGAACGTGGCCGGCATCCGCGCCACCCGCCTGACGGAGGAGGAGAAGCGGGGCATCCTCGCCGACAATGGACGCTCACTGCTCCACCGCCGCACGAAACGAGCCAGCGCCCAAGCGGCGCAGCCGCAGCCGGCCCTGACTTCCGTCTAGTTCATGGATATCTTGGTCACGCGGCGCCTCACCCGCCGCTTCGGCAGCTTCACTGCCGTCAACGGGATTGACATTGCGGTACGGCAGGGAGAAATCTTCGGCCTGTTGGGACGGAATGGCGCGGGCAAGACCACGACCATGAAGCTCCTCACCACACTCCTGCCCCCGACCTCGGGAACGGCGACGATCGCGGGGCTCGACTTGGTCTCCCAGCCCCGGCACATCCGGCGGATCATGGGCTACGTGCCCCAGATCCTTTCCGCCGACGGGGAGCTGACCGGCTATGACAACCTGATGGTCTTCGCCAAGCTCTTCGACCTGCCCCGCGCGGAGCGGGCGGAGCGGGTCGAGACCGCGCTGGCATTCATGGGACTCTCCGAGGTGGCGAGGAATCCGGCCAAGACCTACTCGGGCGGCATGATCCGGCGGCTCGAGATCGCCCAATCGACCCTGCACCGCCCCGCAATCCTCTTCCTCGACGAGCCGACGGTCGGCCTCGATCCGCTGGCCCGGGCGGCGGTCTGGGATTACCTGCTCCGGCTCAATCGCGAATTCGGCAGCACCATCCTCCTCACCACCCATTACATGGAAGAGGCCGACCAGCTCTGCCACCGCGTCGCCCTGATGGATCGCGGCAACGTGGTCGCGACCGGGTCCCCCGACGACCTGAAGCGCTCCATCCATGCCTCGGCCACCATGGACGACGTCTTTGCCCGCCATGCGGGCGCCACCCCCGAACAAGCCTCCTCCTACCATGAACTCTCCCGCACCCGCGAAACCGCTAAACGGCTGGGCTGATCCCCTCCGCTTCTCCCCCGCCAAGTCCGAATCACCCGCCGTGGTCCGCTTCGTGACCTGCACCCTCGCGGTGCTCGAACGGGAGGCCCACAAGCTGCGGCAGGACCCGACCGACCTCGTGACCCGGGCGATCCAGCCCGCGCTCTGGCTCCTCCTCTTCGGGCAGGTCTTCGCCCGCACCCATGCCATCCCGACCGGGAACTGGAGCTACCTCGAGTTCCTCGCCCCAGGCATCCTGGCGCAGAGCGTCCTCTTCGTCGCCATCTTCAACGGGATCTCGGTGATCTCGGAGCGGGATCTCGGCATCGTCCACAAGTTCCTCGCCTCTCCCTCGCCGCGTTCCGCGCTGGTGCTGGGCAAGGCGCTCTCCGGCGGCCTGCGCTCCCTGACCCAGGTGGTGGTGGTGGTCGGCCTGGCGACGCTGCTGGGCGTCCGCTTCGATCTCTCCTTCTTTCATGTGGCGGGAGTGGTCGCGTTGGTGGTCCTCGGCGCGGCGGTCTTCTCGACCTTCTCCCTCCTGATCGCCTCCCTGGTGAAGACGCGGGAGCGCTTCATGGGGATCGGCCAGGTCATGACCATGCCCCTCTTCTTCGCCAGCAGCGCCATCTATCCCATTTCGCTGATGCCGGGCTGGCTGCAGGTCGTCTCCCGCTTCAATCCCCTCACCTATCAGGTCGACGGCCTCCGCCGCCTCCTGCTCCAGGGCGGAGACGTCTCCGCCGGGGCGATCGCGCTCGACGGCGGAGTACTCACCATCGCCCTCTGCGGGCTGGTGGCGCTCTGCGCCCGGGTCTATCCGAATCTGGTCCGGTAGAGTCCGGCCGGCCTCCTCACGAACTCGGCGGCCTGCGCCGGAGGGATTAGTCCCCCCCTCCGGCGCCGCAGCGCGCAACTCTAAGCCGCCTGCAGCTCGAGGCTGCGGACGCGGGGGATCACCTCTCCCGCAATAATCTCGATTTCCTCGAGCGGCTGGAACTGGAGCATGAAATCGGTCACCCCGATCTCCTGGAATTCCTGCATCCGGCGCGCCACGGTCTCATAGCTGCCGACCAGCCGGGAACCGGTGCCGCCGCCGGTACCGAGGACCGGGCCCCGCAGGGCCGCCCGCTGGAAGGCGACCGCCTTGAGATCGATCCGCGCCGGATCGCGGAGAAAATTCTGCGTCTTCCCCCGGGTCACCTCCTGAAGCTTGAGGCGGTCCCGCAGCACGTCCTCCGCCTCGTCGTCCGTCTCGCGGGCGATCACATAACTGGAGAGGAGGTAGCGCATCGCCGCAGCCTGGCGGGGCCGGGCTTCCATGTCGTCGATCAAAGTCTTCACGTCGGCCACCGGCTGGCCCTGGAGAAACCAGCCGTCGGAGAAGTTCGCCGCCAAGGCGCGGCCCGGCTCCGATTCCCCGCCGGAATAGATCCGGGGGCGGTCGCGATAGCGGGAGGCGGGCCGGAGCGCGTAGTCGGAAATCTCGAAATGCTTCCCCTGAAAACTGACCCGCTCCCCGGAAATCAGGCTGCGCACGATGTGGAGCCATTCAGTGCCGTAGGCGTAGCGGTCGTCATGTTCATCGAAGGGGATGCCCGCCTGCTCGATCTCGGCCTTGATGAAGGAATTGACGAAGTTGATCCCGATGCGGCCGCCGCTCACGTCCTCGATGCCGAGCATCATCTTGGCAAGAACCACCGGATGATAGAGGCGGGCCTTGACCGCCGGGATGAGCTCGATCCGCTTCGTCACCGCCGCCAACGCGGCGGCGGCCGTCCAGGGCTCGACGATGTCGGGGTTGCCCGCCTTCATGGTGTGCAGCGAGAGCAGGGTCGACTCGAATCCGAGTTCTTCGGCCCGGACGATGAAGTCGCGCACCTGGTTGAAATTGGCCGGAGTCGGCGCGCCGGGCTGGGCGCTTTTGTTCGCGTCTACCGGAGCCCAGACGCCAAATCGAAGAGAGGAATTGCTCATAAAAAAGAGGGTAAAATAAAAAACTATATAATCAATGGATTTAATGGATTTATATTGTCCCCTTCCCTTTTCCCAGCCATGGTCCCCGGCTGTCATGAATAAACGACCCAATCGATCATTAGGCTCTTCGGGAATCGAGGTAAGCCCCCTCGCCTTGGGGGGAAATGTCTTCGGCTGGACCGTCCTCGACGAGTCGACCGCCTTTTCGATTCTCGACGGCTTCGTCGATGCCGGGTTCAACTTCATCGACACCGCCGACGTCTACCCGATGCGCGGGGACAAGGGGACCTCGGAACGGATGATCGGCAATTGGCTCCGGCACAGCGGCAAGCGGGACCGCGTCGTCCTCGCCACCAAGGGAGGAAACATCTTCGCCCCCGACAAACAAGGGCTGGGCCGGGACTACCTGCCCCGCGCCGTCGAGGCGAGCCTGCAGCGGCTCGGCACCGACCGGATCGACCTCTATCAATCCCACAAGGACGATCCCGAGACGCCGGTCGAGGAGACGCTGGAGACCTACGCCAAACTGATCCGGGAGGGAAAGATCCGGGCCATCGGCGCGTCGAACTTCGCCCCTGACCGCCTCTTCGCCTCCCATGCCGCAGCGGCGCAAAAGGGAATTCCCGGCTACACCGCGCTCCAGCCGCTCTACAATCTCCATGACCGCGCCGACTTCGAGACCCGGCTTCTGCCCGCCGTCCAGGAATTGAACCTGGGGGTGCTGACCTATCTTTCGCTGGCCGGAGGATTCCTCACCGGCAAGTACCGCTCGACCGACGACCTGGCCCAAAGCGCGCGCGGCAAACGGGTCGAGCGCTACCTCGACGAACGCGGCTTCCGCATCCTCGACGCGCTCCATGCCACGGCGGCCCGGCTGGAAGCCTCTCCTGCGGCGGTCGCGCTGGCCTGGCTGATTGGCCGGCCCGGGGTCACCTCGGCAATCGCCAGCGCGACCCGGGTCGATCAACTCAAGGTCTTCTCCGAGGCGGTCCGGCTCCGCCTCGACGGCGAAGCGCTGGCCCAGCTCGACGAAGCGAGCGCGGGCCGGAGCCTTACCGAGGCCGTTTTTGGCTGAATCGCTATCGGCCTAGGGAGCGCCGGGAGCTGCGGCCAAGGGAGCTGAAGTCGACTCTGCGGACGCGGCTGCGGCAGTGGGCCGGGCCTCTGCCGCGATCCAGTCGGTGATCGGGAAGGGATGCTTGACGATCTGCTGGTCGACCAGGAATTGCTCGAGCGAATTCAGGCCCTCGATGGCGTCGGGCGTCACCGGCTCGGGATTGAAATGGGCGATCGGGTAAGTCTCGGGCAGGAGCTCCCGGGGGAATTTGACGTTCACCGCCAGCCAATCGTAAAAGGCGTCGGGATGGGCCGCCATGTCGGCGATTGCCTCGGCGCGAGCCCGATTCCAGGCCGTGACCAACCCGGGATGGGCCGCGAGGAAATCGTCCCCCGCCATGATCGGACTATTGGCGAGGAGATTCTTGTGGTCCCGCGCCTGGTCGATGACGCGGAACCCTTTCGCCACCATCACCGCAGGCGTCTGGGTGGAGGCGGCGTCGATATCGCCGCGCCGCAGGGCCGCCTCGATCGCGCCCGCGTCGAGGCTGAGAATCTGAACCTTGTCGAGAATGCCCGCCTCGGTGAGGACGCCGTAGACGTAGTGCATCCCATTGGTCCCCTGGGAAACGGGGATCTTCTTGCCCACCAGCTCGGCCACGCTCTGCGGCCCGTCGGGACGGACGATCAGGGCGTTGTCGCCGTTGGAGACGTCGACGTTGATGAGATGCATCTTGAGGCCATGGGCCTTCCCGATGATCCCGGGAGTATCGCCAGTGATGAAGACGTCGACCGCCCCGGCGGCAAAAGCCTCGTTGAGCTGGGGACCCGTCCCGCCCGAGTAGAGGACGATGTGATGGATGCCGACCTTCGCCAGCTCGGCCTGGAGAAAACCCTGCTTGAGCGCCCAGGCGGTGGTCCCCGTCGGAGTCGATCCGAAGTAACCGAAGCGGAGGGTGTCGGTGGGGGCGGCGGCCTGCTTGGCGCATCCGCCGAGGAGGGGCAGGAGCGCGGCGAAGAGGAGGGGAAGAAAGCGAGTACAAAGCTTCATATCAAGGGGGTGGAGTTGAGCGTGGAGTTCCCCGACTCAGGGCGTCGCGGGGACCGCGCTGGCGGCCAGCGAGGGCGGACGGACCTCTTCCGGAATCCAGGAAGAGACCGGGGAAGGATGAAGGACGATGTGCTGGTCGACCAGAAACTGCTGGAGCGAGGTGAGCTCCGCCACCGCCTCGGCCGTGACCGGCTCGGGATTATAATTGGAGATGGGATAGATTTTTGGCAGCAGCTCGCGGGGAAACTTCACCGACTTGGCGAGCCAATCGTAATATTCGTCGGGATGGGCCTCGATATCGGCGATGGCCTCGGCGCGGGCCCGGTTCCAAGCGGCGATGAAGCCGGGATGCTGGGCGAGGAAGGCCTCTCCTGCCATCAGGGGAAGGTTCCCGTAGAGGCTCAGGTTCTTGTGGTCCCCCGCCCGGTCGATGACGCGAAAGCCCTTGGCCTCCATCACCTCCGGCGTCTGGCTCGAGGCCGCATCGATGTCCCCCCGCAGCAGCGCCGGCTCCACGGCCCCCGAGTCGAGGCTGAGGATCTGGACCTTGTCCAAGATCCCCGCCTCGGCGAGGACGCCGTAGACGTAGTACATCGAGTTGCTCCCCTGGGTCACGGGAATCTTCTTCCCCACCAGCTCGGCCACGCTCTTCGGCCCGTCGGCGCGGACATAGAGCGAGTTATTGACGTGGGTCACGTCGATGTTGACCAGGACATACTTCAGCCCGGAAGACCGGCCGATCAGCGCCGGCGTGTCCCCGGTGGTGAAGACATCGAGCGTCCCCGCCGCGAAGGCTTCATTGAGCTGCGGACTGGCGATGCCGGGGTACTCCACGATGTGATGGATGCCGACCTTCGCCAGTTCCGGCTGGAGGATGCCCCGGTAGATCGCCCATTGCGTCGTCCCCGCCGCGTTGGGGGTGCGGCCGAAGCGGAGCGTATCGCTGGGCGCGGCGTCCCGCTTGGCGCACCCGCCCAGGATCGGCAGAAAAGCGGCGAGCAGGAAGGGAAGGAAACGGGCGGGGTTCTTCATATGTCAAAGGCCGAAGGAGCTTCCGGTCAGGGCGCCGCCGGAGCCGCTTGGCCGGTGGTCGAGACCGCGTCCGAGACCGGCGCGGCGGGACGGACCTCTTCCGCAATCCAGGAGGAGATCGGGGCGGGATGGAGGACGATATGCTGGTCGACCAGGAACTGCTGGAGCGAGTCGAGCTCCACCACCGCCTCGGCCGTGACCGGCTCGGGATTGTAGTAGGAAAGAGGATAGGTTTCGGGCAAGAGCTCGCGGGGAAACTTCGCCGTCTTGGCGAGCCAATCGTAATACTCGTCGGGATGGGCCTGCATGTCGGCGATGGCCTCCGCGCGGGCCCGGTTCCAGGCGGCGATGAAGCCGGGATGCTGCCGCAGGAAATCCTCTCCCGCCACCACGGGGAGGTTTCCATAGAGATTCAGGTTTTTATGATCTCCCGCCCGGTCGATGATGCGGAAGCCCTTGGCCTCCATCACCGCCGGCGTCTGGCTCGACGCCGCGTCGATATCCCCCCGCAGTAGCGCCGACTCCACCGCCCCGGAGTCGAGGCTGAGGATCTGGACCTTGTCGAGAATCCCCGCGTCCTGAAGCACCCCATAGACATAATGCATCCCGTTGGTCCCCTGGGAAACCGGGATCTTCTTGCCGACCAGCTCGGCCACGCTCTTCGGACCGTCGGCGCGGACGTAGATCGAGTTATCGGTATGGGTCACGTCGATGTCGATCAGGACATACTTCAGCCCGGAGGACCGGCCGATCAGGGCCGGGGTGTCGCCGGTGGCGAAGACATCGAGCGTTCCCGCCGCAAAGGCCTCATTGAGCTGGGGTCCCGCTCCCGCAGCCGGATAGTCGAGGATGTGCTGGATGCCGACTTTGGCCAATTCGGGCTGCAGGATGCCCCGGTAGATCGCCCATTCGATGGTCCCCGCCGGGTTGGGAGGATGGCCGAAGCGGACGGTGTCGCTCACCGCCGCCCCGCGCTTGCCGCATCCCGTGAGGGCGGGCAGCAAGGCGACGAGGAGCGGGAGCAAGCCGAGGCGGAGAAGATTCTTCATGAATGGACTTCGTCCCAGATGGCGAGGGCGCCTAGAACGCGTAGGAGAATCCGCCGGTGACGCTGCGCACGTCGCCGGGCGTATAGGCCGCGGTATCGAGCCCCTTCGCATTGACGACCGGGGAGACGATCGACACGTAGTGCGTATCGCTCAGGTTGTCTCCCTCGAAGAAGACATCCCAATGCTTGCCAGCGGGCGCATAGCCCACCTTGGCGCCCCAGATGACATAAGCGGGCGCGGAGATGGTATTGGCGTAGTCGGCGAAGTAATGGGTGAGGGAGGACTCCACGGTCGGCCCGATATGGAAGCCGCTCGGATGCTCATACCGCAGCTCCGCCTGGTAGAGCTCGACCGGAACGCCGGGGATCTGGTTATACCCGAAGTTCGAATCGTTATCGAAGGTGAAGTGGCTCAGGGTATAGGTCTGTTGGAAGACCAGCCGATGAGGAGGCTGCTTCGGTTCCGCCGCCCAGAGGGAATTGTCGGAAGGCTTGTTCGGATCCTCCTCATGCCAGAGGATGGTGTTCAAGCCGACCTCGATTCCCTGATGGGTGGTCTTGCCCGCGTTCGAGGCGATGGTGGTCGAGGTTGCCGGGATGTAAGACTGCAGCAGCTCGTTCTGAATCCAGGAGTTGTAGAGGGCCAAATCCCATTGGAACAATCCCTCGCTGCCCCGGGTGCCGACTTCGACGGTGTCGGAGATCTGCTTCTTCAGGTTGAGGAGATTCTGCGCGGCATTGCCCGCCGCATTGGTCTGCAGGTAACTGACGCCGTAGGGAGCCTCGACCGTCCGGCCCGCGTTGAAGTAGACCTGGGACTCGGGGGTGAATTCGTAGCGAAGACCGATGTCGGGCACGAAGTCCTCGTAATCCTTGTCGATCTTGGATCGGTTCGCGCCGGTGATGTTGTCGGCCTCAACACCGCGGTGCTGGTACATGCCCGCGATGCCGGGGTTGATCCAGAAGTTGGGGAGCACCTCGAGATCGTTGCTCAGGACGATCACTTCGTCATTGCCCTGGAATTGGGCCTTGCCCGTGGTGGTATAGCCGCCCGGCGAGGGGGCCAGCAGCAGTTCGTTGCCGTCCGGAATATTGTTGCTGATGAGCGTGACTTTGGTCCGGTCCTCGTCGCCGAAGAGGGTATCCTGCCGCTTGTAATGGGCCGAGGCGTTGGTGGCGTATTGCGTGAACTCGGTATTCGAGGTCGGGCTGCCCACGTTCTGGGTCAGGCTCTCCTCGAAGAGGCCGCCAAAGGAAAGGCTCGAATCATCGTCGATCCGGAGCGTGGAATCGCTGCTGGCCTGCAATCCCATCGGGTCGTTGCGCTTCGAGACATAATCGGTGGTCGGCGTCTGATACTGGGACTGCTGGGGAGCATGCTCCACATTCGCCAGGGTCAGGCTCCCCGGGTTCTGCTGGGCCTGGGTGGCATACTCGACGTTGAACCGGGTCGAGAAATCCGGGGTGACCTGCTCTCCCACGTTGGCGATCACCCGGGTGCCTGATCCCCGGTCGTCATCCCGGAAGCCGTTGTAATCGTAATGGGTGACGGAGGCGTAATAATCGAACTTGCCTTCCACCAAGCCGGAGCTGGCCTGCTCGTTGAAATAGCTGTCGCTGCCGACTTCGGTGCGGACCTGGAACGGAGAGGCGTCATAGCCGGTCTTGGTCACGAAGTTGATCGCGCCGCCGATCGCCAGGGGGCCGTAATCGGCGAAGGCCGCCTGCCCCCGGAAGACCTCGACGTAATTGATGGCGAGAGGCTCGAGCACCAGGGTCAAGGGATACCCCGAGGACGACTTGAGCGATTGTCCGCTGATCAGGAACTGGATACCCTGGGGAACCGAACTCGCCGTCCGGGAGATTCCGGAACCGCGAATCGAGTACCGGGTCTGGTCGCCGCCGTTGTTCGATTGCGCCAAGACGCCGGGCTGATAGCGGAGGACATCGCCGATGTTGGCGGAACGGCCCTTGAGATAGTCGCTGCTCAGGATCAGGTTGGTCCCGCCGGAAACCTGGCTCAGATCGTGGGCCGCGACGTCGGTGGTGGTCAAATCGCTCTCGGTCACCACCACGGTGTCGAGATTGGCGGTATCGGAGGAGGCGGGCTGCGGTTTCTCCTGGCTCGGGCTGGCCTTGGTGGCCGGCGCGGTGGTGACCGGAGTGGTCGCAGGGGGAACCGAGGCGGCGGGGGCGGGAGCCGCCGGCGCCGGATTCGAGGTCGCGGCAGTCTGCGCCTGCGCCACGCCCGTCCAAGACCATGCCGCCCAAAGCGTCAAAACCATCCCCAATCGTCGCAAAGGGGAATACCGGAGACCGGCCTGGGCTGCTTTTACTGATTGCACAATGTCCATAGTTCGCATTTTCTAGTTAATCTATTGAATTAGTAGGAAATTAAATACTGTACAGCTGATTTTTAGTCAATGGATTCGTTAAAATATTTACAAATTTGCGAACTGCGAAGCTTTAAGTGATTCATGTCCTTTAAGTTAAATAGACTCAATCAGTCACGTCCTTTGGGGCTGCGCCCCCGGCCCTGCTGGACGCAGAGCGCAGAAGAGCGGGCTCCTGGTTTCAGGTAGAGAGTGTCGTCAGCAGATCTAACGAGATGATTACGGGCGGGCCGGGATGCAAGGGGAGAGATGGTGAGGCCGCTTCAAAGGGGGCTGTCGCCCCCCTTGACCCTCAAGTCCGCCTCCGGCGGACGAGCAATAGACCCGCGCACGCTTCGCGGAAGCAAGCTTTTGCGACAACTTAACCTGGAGGCTCTCGTAAGATTGAGGTTTTTGAGCCGCTTTCCTCAAAAAAAGAGGCCGCGCGTCGAAAAATCGACGCGCGGCCTTTTTGGGGAGTCTCTATTTATACCGCCGCAGGGGATTCCTCAGCAGGAGTGGCGGAACGCCAGATCGCCTGCTCGTATTTCGATCGGTCGAACTCGGTGGAAGCCGTCGCCGGTGCGGGCGGCGGGGTGGCCAAGCCCTTCAGATACGCCGCCTGATCGGCCAGGAAAAGATCCCGGGAGATCGCCGCGACCAAGCGGGGGATCTCGAAGGAGAGGCCGGGGACGTCGCCGACGGGCCGGCCGAAGCTGACCCGCCCGCTGGCGTTATAGCAATGAATGTCCTTGAGATAAGGCGCCCGGCCCGGCTCCTTTTCGGTGAATTCATAGGCCAGACCGAGGTAGGGAAAAGCGCCCAGCTTTTCGGAGGTTTCGGCCGTCGGGGGCTGATAACGGTCGCGCCACAGGGCGATTTCCTCCGCGATGTCCCGCAGCTCGGGCCGCTGGCGGGGATCGCCTTGATAACCGGTGCCCGCAATGGCGAAATCGAAGAGATACGATCCGTCGCCCGCCTCGAGGGCGACTTTCCCGTCCCGCTCCTGTACCGAGTTCCACGGCGCGCTGAAGTGGAGGTGGAAATTCTTGAACTGGGTGGCCCGCAGGAGGGTGTCAAAGGGGATGACGGCCCCCTTCTTGCCCATGCCGGCCTGGATGTGCCAGCGGGCGGCGTCCGGCAGGAGGTGGAAATTATCATGCAGGCCGGGATAGCGCCCCGCCATGCCGCCGGCCTTCCCCACGAAGCCCCCGAAATCGGCGCGGTGGTAAAAGAGATGGACTTCCGCCGCGCCTGTTTCCAAGGCCACCGCGGCCGCATCGAGAGCCGAAGTCGCCCCTCCCAGCACCGCGACCGACTTGTTCCGCAGCCGCTCGAAGTCGATCGCCTCATCCGTATGGGCATAAAGATTCTTCGGCAGATGGTCGGTGAGGAGCGAGGGAGTATAAGGACTCCCGGAGCCGACCATGCCGTTGCCCAGGATGACCTTGCGGGCGGTCTCCACCTTCTCGACGCCGTCCGCGATCAGATGGAGACGGAAGTGCCCCGTGGCGGGCTCGATCCGCACCAGCCGCGTCCGGTAGCGGACCGGGACCTCGACGATGCGGTGGTACCATTGCAGGTAGGCGCCCCAATCGGTCCGGGAAATCCGTCCGATCGCGGCGTAGGCGGCCTCGCCGTGCAGCGTCTCGTACCAAGTCTGGAAACTGAGCTCGGAAACCCCGAGCTCCGGGCCGGTCGCCGCCTTGGGCGTGCGCAGCGTCTGCATCCGGGCCTTGGTGAGCCAGGCCCCGGTCCGCCCTTCCTCCGCCGCGTCGATCACGGTGATATTGGAAATGCCGCTCCGCCTCAGGCGATAGGCGGCGGTGATTCCGACCTGCCCCCCACCAATGATAAACACGTCCCAATCGACTCCCGGCGTAGGCAAGACCCAATTCTTCGGATCAGGACCAAGCCGCTTCAAGGCGCGCCGGGCCGCAAGATCGGGATTATTCAAAGGGGATGCTTCTTCGGAGAGATTTGAAGTGCTCATAATTGATCGTATTAGTAGACTATTAGGTTTTTATCAACCTTTATCCATTATTACACTAGTATGAACAACTGACCCCTGAACCGTCCCGTTAGGCCATAAAGGCATCTTCCCGCCCTGCCAACCCAGTTCCCCCAGTTCGGCCCAAGCCGCCCCGCTGCCGCATCTTTCGCGGGCTGACGCCGAAGTGTTTCTTGAACATCTTCGAAAAATGAAACAGGTCGTTGTAGCCGACGCGGGCGGCGATCTCGGAGATCGTCAGGTTCCGGTCGGCCAGAAGGCGGGCCGCCTGATAAAGCCGGTGATAGATGAGGCACTCTTTCGGAGGCAGCCCAAACGTCCTTTTAAAGACGGCGCAGAAGTGGGGAACCGACATTCCCGCCATCCCCGCCATTTCGGCCAGGGTCACCGGCCGGGCGGGCGCCGATCCCATCAACCGGCGGACGGAGAGCAGACTCTCGGGAATCCGCGCGGAAGACCGAGTTCCCATCGAGCGGGCCAGGTGGCGCAATCCGTTCTCGAGCAGGTTGCCCAGGATCGCGGGATCGGGCCGCGTGTACATGGACAGCTCCGCGCACATGTCCAGCAGCGCCTGCTGGAATTGCGAAATATCCGGGGCGGCGATCGGGGTGAGCAGCGGCAGGCCCGCCTTGGCCACGATCCCCCGCAGCCGTCTCCCCTCCCCGTGGAGCCAGCTATGGGTGAACCGGCTGGCCGGATGCCCGTAGAACTGTCCCCGGCCCGGAGGCCAGATCACCAGCACGTCGGAGCCCGCGTGAAGGGGGGGAGCGGGCGCCGCGCCGGAAGCAGCCACGCTGTGGAACAGCACGAAGAGATAGTCGCCCGAACCCCGGGGCCGCTCCACAAATCCCGGGGGCATCACCTCCCGGATGCCGATTCCGCTGACGCGCAGTTCGGCAGCGTCAACGGCGGAGTCGGGAAAGAATTTCTTGAAGCCGGAGAGGCCGGAAAGGGGGTTGTGCTGCACGCGCGTCGTTCCCTTCCCAGCTTCGGCCTCCGCATAAGAAAACACAAATTTTTTCCGGCTGCGCCCATGTTCAAGGCGCCCCCCGCGTGGCATCCTTTCCATTCATGAAAGCCCCCCTCTTTCCCTTTCTCCACGAGAACGTCCTCCAGACCGCCATGCCGCTGGGCGGAATCGGCGCGGGCTGCCTTTGCTTCAACGGATATGGCGGGATTCAGGACATCGCGGTGAAGGGCCTTCCCTATTTTTCGGCGCTGCCCGACGACTGGACCTCGCGTGACAGCGGCTTCGCCCTGCTCCGGACCGGCGGAGCGAAGCCGGCCGCCCGGCTGGTCGAAGGCCCCCTTCCTCCCGGAAAAATCTACGATCAAGGCCTCCAGGCCCAAGGCTACCGGCAGGGCGGATACGAGGGACTGCCCCGCTTCCGCAAGAGCCGTTTCCGGAGCGGATATCCTTTCGGGCAGGTCACCCTGACCGATCCGGGCGTGCCGCTTCGCGTCGAGGTCACGGCCTGGAGCCCGTTCATTCCGCTCGATGACATCGCCTCCGGCCTTCCCTGCGCGATCCTGGAATATACCTTGAGCAACCATACGGCCAAGGCGGTCGATTTCGATTTCTCCTACCATCTCTCCCACTTCGCCGTCCCCGCCGACAAGGGGCCCAAGGAAAGCCGCAACGCCGTCCTTCCCGGCCGGGGCATTCTCTTTTCCAACACCGAGGCCGGCGGGACGGCGGACTTCGGCAGCGCCACCCTCTCCCTGGTCGGCCACCGCCCGCAAATCAAGGCCATGTGGCCGCGCGGCGGCTGGTTCGACACCGTCTCCACCCTTTGGCGGGAATGCGAGAGCGGCCGCTTCTCCACCAACGACGGCAAGGCCGGCGCCGGCCTCGACGGCCGCAACGGGGGCTCGGTCCGCCTCAGCGGCTCCCTCCGCCCCGGCGCCTCCCTCACGATCCCGGTGGTGATCTGCTGGCATTTTCCGAACCGGAATCTGACGATTGGCGGCGCAAACGGCGCCGCGGAAAAGACGGAAGCAGGCACCGTCCCACGCTGGCGCGCCTTCTACGCCTCCCAATGGCCCGACGCGGCCGCCGTCGCCGGCCACGTCCACCGCCATTTCTCCGGCCTGCGCGAGCGGACCGTCGCCTTCCAGCGGGCTCTCCTCGGCTCCTCCCTGCCCATCGAGGCGCTCGACGCCGTTTCCGGAAATCTGGCGATCTTGAAATCTCCCACCGTCCTGCGGCAGGAGAATGGCAACCTCTGGGGATGGGAAGGGTGCTTCACCCAGCGCGGCAGCTGCCATGGCAGCTGCACCCACGTGTGGAACTACGCCCAGTCCCTCTGCCATCTCTTTCCCGGCCTGGAACGGACCCTGCGCGAGCAGGAACTCGAGCGTTCGATGGATGAGAGGGGCCACGTCACCTTCCGCGCCGCGCTTCCCGACGGCCCTCCCCCCCATGACTATCATGCCGCCGCCGACGGGCAGTTGGGCGGCATCATGAAGCTTCACCGCGATTGGCATATCTCGGGCGACACCGCTTGGATGCGCCACCTCTACCCCCTGGCCCGCCGCAGCCTGGAATACGGCATCCGGACCTGGGATCCGCAGCGCCAGGGGGCTCTCTTCGAGCCCCACCACAACACCTACGACATCGAATTCTGGGGCCCCGACGGGATGTGCACCTCGATCTACGTCGGAGCCCTCGCGGCGCTGGCCGCGATGGCAAGCGCCCTGGGCGAAAAGGAGGATGCCGACGCCTACGGCGCCCTGGCCGCCAAGGGAGCGGCCTTCATGGAGAACGAGCTCTTCAATGGCGAATATTTCGAGCAAAAGGTGACTTATCGCGGCCTGGCCGACACCTCCTTCGTCGAGGCGCTGCGCCAGCCCGACCAGCGGAATCGGGACGTCGTCGCGATCCTGAAAAAGGAAGGCCCGAAGTACCAGTATGGCACCGGCTGCATCTCGGACGGGGTGATCGGGGCCTGGATGGCCTCCCTCTATGGCATCGAGACGCCGCTCGACCGGGCGAAGGTCCGCAAGAACCTCCGCGCCATCCACCGCCATAATTTCCGGCGCAGCCTGAACGACCACGCGAATTGCCAGCGTTCCGGCTACGCGATGGGAGACGAGCCGGGCCTCCTCCTTTGCTCCTGGCCCCGGGGAAAGAAGCCGACCCTGCCGTTCGTCTACAGCGACGAGGTCTGGACCGGCATCGAGTACCAGGTCGCCTCCCATCTCATCGCGGAGGGACATTCCCGCGAGGGCATGGAGATCGTGAAGGCGGTGCGGAGCCGCTACGACGGGGCCGTCCGCAACCCTTGGAACGAGTACGAATGCGGCAGCTACTATGCCCGCGCCATGGCGAGCTACGCCTTGCTGGGAACCCTCTCGGGCTTCCGCTATTCCGCGGTGGAACAGACGCTGTGGCTCAGCCCCAGGACGGAAGCGAAGAGCGGGCCGTTCCGCGTCTTCTTCTCCACGGCCTCGGGCTACGGCACCCTCTCGCTGGACCGCCGCGCCCTCACCATCGACCTGCTGGAGGGGACCCTCGACTGCCGCCGCATCGTCATCGGCGAAGGCCCTCGCCGCATCGACTTGCGGGTCCATCTCTCCGTCCGTTCCGGAAAGCCGCTCCGCATCCCCCTGAAAAAGCGCGCTTAGAGGGATAGAGATCATCGCCATAAAAAACGTCATCCAAAGTGCCCTCCTCTTCACCTTGCGGAATCGATCCGGTTGCCTATCATTCGCCCATGCTCGCCTCCCCCCAAATCATCGAAGCCATCAACCAGCAGATCGGAATGGAATTCGCCGCGTCCCTGCAATATGACGCCATCGGCTCCCATTTCGCGGCGGAATCGCTTCCCCGGCTGGCGGTCCACTTCTTCAAGCAGGCGACCGAGGAGCGGGGCCACGCCCACCGCTTCATGAAATTCGTCGTCGATACCGGCGGCCGGGTGGAGATTCCCGCCATCCCCGCTCCGATCGCCAAGTTCAAGTTCGCCAAGGATGCCGTGAAGCTCTCCTACGACCAGGAGCTCGCCGTCACCCATTCCATCAACGCCATCGCCGATCTGGCCCTCAAGCAGAACGATCACATCACCGGCAATTTTCTCCAATGGTTCATCAAGGAGCAATTGGAGGAGGTTTCCTCCATGGACCAGCTCCTGAAGATCGTCGAGCGCGCCGGCGAGGGCGGCCTGCTCCTGGTCGAGCAATCGCTCGGCGGCCACGGCAACGGCGGCGCTCCGAAGGACAACGAGGCGGAGGCGGCATCGTGAGCGAGGGAGGGATCACCCTGCTGCGCGCGGTGAACGTCGTCCGCATTCCCAGCGGCGACAGCCTCTCCATTCCCGAAGGCACCGGGGTAGTCATCACCCAGGCCCTGGGCGATTCCTTCACCGTCGTCATTCCCAGCCAGCCCGGCCTCTACCGGATCGCGGGCGAGGATGCCGACGCCCTCGGCCGTGAATCGGTCAAGCCGGCCGCGAAGTCGGCCGGAGGCAGCCTGGAGGATGCGGTCTGGGCCGCCCTCAAGAATTGCTACGACCCGGAGATTCCGGTCAACATCGTCGATCTCGGCCTGATCTATTCCCTCGATCTCAAGGCAGCGCCCGAAGGAGCCGCCGTCGAGGTCAAGATGACCCTCACCGCCCCCGGCTGCGGCATGGGGCCCGCCATTGCCGAGGACGCCAAGCGGAATATCCTCCTCGTCCCCGGCATCGCCTCCGCCAACGTCGATCTGACCTGGGATCCGCCCTGGTCTGCCGACCGGATCTCGGGCGACGGCAAAGCCAAGCTCGGGATGGTTTGATCGGCACCCCGTCCGGTGGTCATTTTCGCCGGGAATGGTCCAGCAAGCGGACGCCTTCCCATCGCAACCGCAAGGAAGCGGCCCGCTGCCGGTCCGGTTACCATGCGGCGATGAACCGACGTCGCTCCTCCCGCCCCCTGCGCCTTGCCAGCCGTTCCCGCCGTTTCCGCTTTGAAAGTGGACGCCCCCTCTCCTGGCTGCGCGCCCTTTGCTCCCAGGGAAAAACGATCTTCCTCCTGGCGTCCACTCCCGAAACCGATTTCTCCACCTGGACGAAACTCGCCAAGGCCGCCCGCGCCTCTTAATTGGCAATTCCGGGCGGATAAATAGCAACCGGGGGGAAGCGCCCTCCGGCCAGGCCCTCTTAAGCTTTCCGCCACCGTGAGCGCCGCCGCACCGCTTCCCGAATCGATCGATCCCTCCCTGGAGGAGGCTCCCGCCTGGAAAAACATCGACGGCACCTGGCGGCAGGTCCACGGCAGCTTTCCCTCGCGGGGCCTCAGCATCGAGTGGCACGATTTTTCCAATCCGGAAGCGCTCGATTGGGGCCGCAGCTTCCATCCCGGGAGCCTGGAGATCTGCCTGAATTTTTCCGGCCAGGCGGCGGTGGGGGAAGGCAAGGCGGAGCGCGCGGTCGGCCCGCAGCAGGTCGCCTTCTACACGTCGAGCCGGGATCGCGCCGGGGGCAGCCGCGAGGCGGGCCACCTCCATCGCTTCTTCACCCTGGAACTTTCCGCCGCCTTTCTCCGCGCGCAGTTCGAGGGGTTGGCCGACGGCCTCCGCTCCGACGTCCTCGGTTTCATGGAGAATCCGGAACGGGCCCGCCCGGTCCTCGAGGTCGATGCCATGGCCCCGGCGCTGCTCTCCGCGCGCCTCCATCTCCTCGAGCCGCCGGTGAGCCCCCATGGCCGCGCCCTCTGGTATCAAAGCAAGGCCACCGAGATCCTTTCCCACCTCCTCTTCGAACCGGAGCCGTCCGCCGAGCTTTTTTGCCACCGCCATCTCCGGCTCAATCGCGCCTTCAACGCCGTTTCCGCCAAGACCCTCTCGGTCAACTCCGCTGCTTTCGCCAAGGCCAGCGCCTTGCGGGCGGGCAGGCGCGCCTCCCCGGAAATCGCTTCGCCCGCATAAGCCAAGACGCCCGCCAAATTGAGCCACGCACCCGCCTGGAGAGAAAGGAGGTCGGCGATGGCCAAGGCTGCCGGCTGTTCCAGCACGCCGATGGCGGAGCGAAAGCAGGCCGCCGCTTCCTCCACGCCGTAAGCGGACTGCTTTTGCAGGGCCGTTCCCCGGTTGCTCCAGGCGATCGCCAGCCGCCGGGGATAAAGCGGGTTCTCCTCCAGGGGCAGGGTTTTCAGAAGGACGAGGGCTTCGTCGTACGATTGGACCGCCTCACTCAAGAAATCCCCTCCCTCCCGCCGCGCCAGCGCGTCTCCCCGGTTGATCCAGCCCGCGCTCAAGCCATAGCGGAGGAAAGGATTCTCCGCCCAAGGCAGCTGGAGGCGCAGCGCAATCGCCTGATCGAAGCAGCGGACCGCCCGCTCCAGCGAGGCGGCGGAACTCTCGTTCAACAGATCGATGCCCTGATGCATCCAATCGCTGGCCAATTGATTTTTGACCCGCCACTCATCCTGCGCAAAAGACATCTCCCCTATCCAAAGGCAAACCCGGGCATCCCGCTCGCGGAACGTTGCTATTTCTTGGCGGTGAATTGCATAACTTGCGGATCCGGCGATCTTCGCTCGTTAAACGAATCGCCCGAAGGGGGAATCGAATTCGACCGAATCGATTGAATAAAGTGCGTTTCGTGGCCATCCTCTTCCCATTCCCTCGATGATGTCACGTTTTCCGCTCATTTCCTGCCGGGCTTTGGGAGGACTGGCTGCTCTTCTCCTGATGGGCTGCAGCCATCCTTCCTTCGTTCTCCAGGTTCCTCGCGAGCAGGTCATCGCCATGGTTTCCAAGCAGTTTCCGATGGAACGGAAGGAGGGAACGCTCGCCGTGACGCTTTCCCATCCTCAGATCCATTTCGATGGAACCCAAAATCGGATCGACTTGAAGTGCGATCTCGAATTCACGATGGGCGACCTCCCTTCCGGCAGCGGCGGGGTGAGCATTGAAGGAACGCTCGCCGTCGGGGACGAGGCGATCCTCCTGCGGGAAGTCCAGGTCCGGGAAGTCACCCTGGACGGCACCCTGGGCGACAATGCCGAGGTCATGAAACGGTTCGTTTCCCAATCCTTGCTGGAGTCGCTGGACGGGATGGTGGTTTACAGCCTGGGGAAGGAGGCCGCGTCCCGCTATGTCGCCGGAATCACCGTGACCGACGACGGGATTGAGATCCGGCTGGAGGCGTCCCCTTGATCGCATGAACTCCCGGCAGACCCTTTCCCCCGCCACCCTGCTCGGATTTCTGGCGGTCTTTTTCTGCCTGTATCTCCCGCTCTGTCAGTGGCTCGGATTGGCTTCGCCCCGTCTCTTCGATTTGCAGGGGGTCTCCTATCCCGCCGGGTGGGGGGCCGGCGTCGCTTGGGCGGCGGTGCTCCTCCTCTTTCTCGCGCCGCTGGTTTGGATCGCCGTTTCCGGCACGATCGATTACCTGGCGCTCCATCTGGTGCTGAACGGCCTGGTTATTTACGGCTATTTTTTCATCGACCAGACCGCGACGAAAATCTTCGGCGCGGAGCAGGCCGTCCTCGGCGGGGCCGCCCAGGCGCTGGCCGTCAACGCGATCGGTTTCTTCATCCTGATGGCGGTGCTGGTGGTCTGTTACACCGCCTTCGCGCTGAGGGGCAAGCCGCTGCCTCCCCTCCCCGCGCTGCCGGAGACCCTGGACCGGCGCCTGGCGGCGTGGCTTTTCCCGGTGATGGTCGTGGAGATCGTTCTCATCGCGCTGCCCATGGCGCTGACCCGGACCATCCCGATGGTCTCCGAAGACCCGATGGTCGGCCGCTTCGTCCTCGAGCAATCGAACCTGGGACGCCCCCTTTACAATCTCGCCTCCTCCCTCCTGCCCGCCCTGGCGGCGGGATCGCTGATCCTGGCGCTGCGGCGCAAGGGATGGCTGGCCAAGCTCTGCAACCGCGAGGCCGTCCTCGCGCTGACCGCCCTCGCGGTCCAATACCTCACCTCGAACCGGCTTCCCCTGGCCTATACCCTCCTGGCCTTCTTCGCCCTGCTCACCCTCGAATACCGCTTTCCGCGGGGCCTGCTCCCCTTCGGCTTGGTGCTCTTCGTCGCCGGCTATCTGGGATTGAGCGGCCTCTCCTCGATCCTGCGCCAAAATCGGGAACTGCTCGGGGATGGCCATCTGATCCGGGACAGTTTCTCGGAAGCCTTCCTCGGCGACAACCTGAGCGATCTGCGGGACGGAGCCTGGGTGCTCGGGAATTGGGATTACGTCCCCCTCGACGGCAAGACCTATCTCGGCGCCCTGACGTCGGTGGCGCCGAGCACCCTCTTCCCGCAGAAAAAGGAATGGTATCTGGGGCTGGTCGCCATCCGCATCGTCAACTGGCCCGACGACCAGCATTTCGGCCTCCGCCTTTCCTTCTTCGTCGAGTCGTTCCTGAACTTCGGCCTGGCGGGAGTGGCGGGCTTGGCCGTCCTCCTCGGCGCCTACTTCTCCTATCTGCTCCGCTTCCTCCATCTCGCCGCGCGCCAGGACCGGCAATGCCTGCTGCGCAATCTCCGCCTGCTGCTGCTGATCCAGCTCGGCCTGACCTTTGCCAATTCGAGCGAAGGCTTCGTCTCCTATTCGATTCTGGCCCTCCTGCTTCTCATGAGGCTGTTCATCGACGTTCCGGCGCGCCCCAAGGCCAAGGCGGCGCTTCCGCAATGGAGCGCCGCGTGAAGGGCCAGGGCCCTTCCCGGCGGATCGCCCTCAACGGCCGCTTCAGCGGCGTGACCGAGCCGAGCGGCACCCAGATCGCCGCGTTTCATCTCTTCGACCGGATCATTCGCCGCAATCGGGAATTTGAACTGGTGGTCTTCGCCGACCTCCGGTTTCCCGGCGTCGCGGCCTGGCGCGATTGCCCCGGCACCGTGGTTCACCCCGTCCCCTTTCGCGATTGGGCTCCGGCCCGGGCTCACCTTTGGGAACAGCTCGCCCTGCCGCTGCTCTGCGCCCGCCACCATTGCCCGGTGGCGCACCATCCCATCACCACTTCGCCCTGGTGGCGCCATCGGTGCAAAACGATCGTCACCCTCCACGATCTCAATTTCTACCGGCATCCCGAGTGGTATTCCCCCGCCTTTCGCGCCCTCTATGCCTGCTGCGCCCTCCCGGGCCTCCGCCGTGCCGACCACATCGCCGCCATCTCCGACTATGTGCGGACGCAGGCGCACGAGTTCCTGGGGATTCCCGAAGGGCGCCTGCACCGGATCTACAATGGAGTGAAGCCGCCGGTTCCCTCCGGGAATCCTCCCCCGCCGGGCCGCTATGTTTTCTGCGTCGGCTCGCTCCCTCCGCATAAAAACCTGGTCCGCATGATCGAGGCCTTTCTCCAGGTGCGGGACGAATTCCCCGGCCTCGAACTCCGCATGGCCGGGCGGCCTCATCCCCGGCTCGGCCGCGAGGACTCCCGGCTACCCGCCCTCCTCTCCGCCCCCGGCGTCCGGCAACTCGGCTATCTCTCTGAGGCCGATCTCGCCCGCGCCTATGCCGAAGCCGAGGTCTTTTGTTACCCCTCGCTGGAGGAGGGCTTCGGCCTGCCGGTGCTCGAGGCGATGTCGGCGGGCGCCCCGGTAGTCACCTCGGACTGCTCCTGCCTGCCCGAAATCGCCGGGCCCTCCGCGATCCTGGTCGATCCCCACTCGGTCGAGGCCATCGCGGCCGGGCTGCGCCAGGCGCTCCGTCTTTCCCCCGCCGAGCGGCAGGCGTCGGGCGATGCGGGGCGGGCCTGGGCCGCGCGTTTCACCTGGGAGGAAGCGGCGGACCGCTATCTCACCCTCTACGGGAACCTCTTCTGATGCGCCTCCTCCTGGTCAGCGAGCCGGGCGAGTACGGAGTCTTGATCTACATCCGGAATCTGGTCCGCTTTCTGCAAACCCGCCACCCGGAGATCACGGTCGATCTCGCCTATTCCAGCCGCCGGGGCAGCCCGGGCCTCCGCGAACTGGTCTCCGCCATCGTCGCGGGCGGAGGCGAAGCCCTCGACCTGGCCGTCGGCAGTAGCCCGGAACCGGCCGATCTCCGGGCTCTCTTTCAACTCCTCCGCCTGGTCCGCCGCCGCCGCCCCGATCTGATCCATGCCCATAGCTCCAAGGCGGGGGCCCTGGCCCGTCTGCTCCGCTTTCCCGGCTTTCCTCCGGTTCTCTATTCCCCTCATGGCTACTACGGCATGTCCCGCCATGGCGGAATCAAGGAGCGCCTTTTCAACGGGATCGAATCGTTGCTGGGCAAAAAAGGGCTGACCCACCACGTCTCCTCCTACGAGCGGGAATTCGCCTGCCGGGAACTCGGGCTGCCTCCCCGCTCCCAGATTCTCATTTATACGGGCCTCGACCGGAGCCGCTTTTTTCCCGCCACTCCCGAACAGCGCGCCGCGAGCCGCCGGGAATTGGGCCTGCCCCCCGAGGGAAAGCTCCTGGTCACCGTGGGCCGGAATGCCTTCGAGAAAAATTATTCCCCGCTCTACGCCGCGCTCGATGAATTATTGCCCGGCGCCGATTGGAACTTCGCCCATGCCGGGGACGGAGCGCCCGTGCTCTGCGCCGCCCTGCAACCCGCCGCCCGCGCCAAGGCCTATCCCTATCCCTATCTCGACAAGCCGGAGCTGCTGCTGCAGGCGGCGGACGGATTCGTGTTGACCAGCCGGAGCGAGGCCTTCGGGCTGACCGCCTATGAGGCCTTGCTGTGCGGCCTCCCCTTGATTTTGACCGCCTCGACCGGCCTCCTCTCCCTGCGCCGCCTCGGCTTCGACGGCGTCCGCTGGCTTCCCGAACCGGTCTCCACGCCCGATTTGACTCCCTTCGTGCGCGCAGCCTTGCTCGATTGGTCTCACTCCGATCCACCCGTTTCTCCCGCAAGGCAGACCGCCGCAGGCCGCTGGTTCGACCAGGACATTCAGTTCGCAAAACTAAACTACACATATAACCTTAGTGTCTCCTTGAAATAACGTATACATTCTTTAACCGATTTTCATTTTTTCCAGAACGCTAAAGTAATGCGGTAGGGCGACTTACGTCTGCAAATAGGTCTTGAGAGGAGAAGCGCCCCCACAAAAAGATGCTTTTCGACAGAAAACAACGCTTCGATTGGGCCTTCGTGCTGGCGGTCGGCGACATCGTCATGATGATCTCCGCGATCGTCCTCACCTCGGTGGTCTACGACGTGATTCCCCTGTGGAACGGACGTTTTCACGGCCTCTATCCGGCGTGGCTCGGGCGGGGCTTGGTCTTCGCCTCGGTGAATTTCTTCCTGATGCGCCGCGCGCTCCTCTACACATGGTCGACCCTGAACAGCCGGGTGGGCCGTCCCCTCGTGATGTTCTGGACCTGCGCCTGTTCCGGCGCCGTCCTTTACGGCCTCGATTTCCTGCTGGGCGCCCGCCCGCCCGGCACCCTCGAGTGGACCGTCCTGCAGGTCGGGACCGGCACCCTGCTGCTTTGGCTGGGCCGTTTGGCGATGCACTCGGCGGTACTGCGCAATCGGTTTGGGTACATCTCGCAGGAAAGGATCGCCTTCGTCGGGCCCGCTCCCCGCGTCGAGAAGGTGATCCACGCCCTCCAATCGGAACTGGGCCGCTTCCAAGTCGTGGTCGGTTACTTCGAGATTCGTCCCTCGCTGGCGCCCCGGACCCACCGGCCCCGCTATTACTGCCTCGGCCCCCTCGACCGCCTCGAGGAAATCGTCTCCGAGCAGGAGGTCACCCTGTTGATCCTCGACGCCCGGATCGTCCCCCCGTCCGAGCTGAGGGAAATCGTCGCCATCTGCTCCCGCCGGGGCGTCCGCTTTCGGATGATCCCCGATGCCTTCGACATGCTGACCCAATCCCTGACCACCCGGATGGTGGCCGGGATCGCCCTGATGGGCCCCGGCGCCGTCCCGCTCGACTTCCTCTTCAACCGCGTCCGGAAGCGATGCGTCGACATCGTCGGCGCCCTGGTCGGCCTCCTGATCTCCGTCCCGATCGTCGCGGTGCTCGGCATCCTGATCCAGATGGAATCCCCCGGCCCCATCTTCTACCGACAATGGCGGCTCGGCCTGCACGGCACCATCTTCGAGATGATCAAGCTCCGCAGCATGAAGCTCGACGCCGAAGCCGGCACCGGACCGCGCTGGACCACCAAGAACGATCCCCGCCGCCTCCGCATCGGCGCCTTCATGCGTAGCTGGAACCTCGACGAGCTGCCCCAGTTCTGGAACGTCCTCAAGGGCGACATGAGCCTGGTCGGCCCCCGCCCCGAGCGCCCCGAGCTCGCCGCCAAATTCACCTACGACATCCGCCACTACAACCTGCGGCACAACTGCAAGCCGGGAATGACCAGCTGGGCCGCCATCAACGGCTGGCGCGGCAACACCTCCCTGACCCACCGCCTCCAATACGATCTCTATTACCTGGAGAACTGGAGCCTTTCCTTCGATTTCCGCATCCTCTTCCGCACCCTGCTGCCGCCCAAGAATGCGTATTAGACTTCCCATGGCCCTCTACTTCGCACTTCTCGCCGCCTCCCCGCCGCTCCCGGTCCAGGCCCAGGAGTCTCCGTCCCCGGTCGATGTCAGCCCCGGGCAGGAGGGCTTGCCCCCCCGCGCCATTCCCGAATTGACGGTCCCGCGCGAGGAGATCGAGGAACAGGACCGCTACGTCCCCCTCTTCCGCCTCACCCGCCCCTACTACGACAACCCCCGCGCCATCCTCACCCCGGACGAGCTCGTCCCTCCCGATCCCTCCACCTACCGCGAGGTCGCCATCTACCAGCCGCCGCAGGGCCTTTTCCCCGTCCGGCCCGATCCCCGCGACTTCAAGTTCACCCTCACCGCCGGCCTCCTGGAATCTTACGATTCCAACCTCCGCCTCACCCCCTCCAACCAGATCGGCGATTTCTACACCACCCCCAGCCTCGGGCTCGATCTCCAGCTCGGCTCCCCCGATTCGGCCTACGACGCCGATTACGACACCATCACCGCCCTCCACATCCATTACGACCTCTGGGGCGATATCTTCAGCGAGCAGAGCGAGTTGGACGCCATCGACCAGCGCGTCTCCATCGCGGGACGGATCGGGCGGAGCTCCGCGATCTGGCGGCCCTACCTCTCCACCGAGGACGTCACCGGGAGCAACCTCCTCTCCATCGACCGGGCGGGACGCGCCGAGCGGCAATTCCTCGGCACCGGCGTCATCGGCCAATACAAGCTCACCTCCCAGCTCACCTGGAGCCAGACCTTCTCCCATCTTTTCTTCAACCATCCCGACCCCACCTTCATCAATTTCGAAGTCTGGCGCAGCTATCAGGAACTCGGCTACCTCGCCCTCCACGACCTCAACGTCCTGATGTGGACCGAGGAGCGCTACACCGACGCCAGCAAGGGCGCCGACGGCAACGAGCTGATGGGCGGCCTCGGCTGGCGGGGCCGTCCCGATCCCCGCCTCTTCACCGAGCTGCTGGTCGGTTACGACGACATCTCCCTCCAATCCTATCCCGGCGACCGCAAGAACCTTTCCACCGTCCACGTTTCCGGCTATACCACCTTCGACTGGACCCAGCGCCTCGCCCTCACCCTCCGCTACGATCGCGGCTATATCTACGACGAGCTCTCGGTCAACGACAACTTCATCGACAACAGCCTCCAGTTCATTCCCGAGCTCTTCCTGGGGGGAAACTGGTACCTGACTTCCTACAACATCGTTTCCTACAACGAATACGAAATGACCTACCAGAAGACCTTGGAGATCCGTCCCGAACTCGAAGTCTCGTACGCCCTCGCCAATCATTTTTCCCGCGTTTTCGCCAAGATCGGCTACGATCGGACCTCCACCCTCCAGGGCCCGGACATGCCGGTCGAGGCCAAGCGCATTTCCGTCGGCTTCAAATGGCAATTCTAGGCGACTCTCAATCCATGAACCTCCCCCTCCTCGTCCTCCTCTGCCTGCTTCTTCCCCTCTCCCTCCACGCCGACGCCCCGCCGGGCGGAGATCCCGCGCCCGTCCCCTTCAAGGTCACCACCGTTCCCTACCAGGTCGGCCCCCTCGACCAGATCACCGTCACCCGCGCCGATCAAAGCGTCGAAACCCTCACCGTCTCCCAGGAAGGGACCCTTTCCCTCGATAACGGAGACGTCGCCGCGAAGGGCCTGACCCCCGACGCGCTCACCGCGCTGGTCCGCCGCCACGATAAGAACGTCGCCTCCGTCGCCATCATCGAATTCCGCCCCCACCGCGTCACCGTCCTCGGGGAAGTCTTCCACCAGATCTACACCGAGATGAGCGACGCGCCGATGCGGGTCCTCGACGCCATCGCCAGCGCCAACGGCTTCACGCCCCTGGCCAATACCCGCCGGGTCAAGCTGATGCGGGAAAACGCCGGCACCGTCGAGGTCTATGAGCTCGACCTCCGCGCGGTGATGAAGGGCCAGGCCACCGGCCAGAACATCCTCCTCCAGGCCGGCGACGTCATCACCGTCCCCCGCAATTTCCTGTGAGCCTCTCCTCCCCACCTCCGCTCCGCGACGAACCGGCCGGCCCGGACGCCCTGCTGCAGAATCTCCGTTTCATCCTCCGCCAGGAGGCCCGCTTCCTTTTGAGCTGCATCGCGGTCGGGCTGGTGATCGGCGCGTTCATCGATCTCCTCACCCCCACGGTCTACCGCGCCCAAGGCACGTTCCTGATCGACGAGGTCCCCTTCACCACCCTGAGCCAGCAGGCCAGTGACGCCGAGACCACCCGGCAGCTGGTGGAAAGCCTCATCCTCAGCATCCCGGGGGAGGAGATGCGGAAGGCGGTCGCCGCCAAGCTCGGGGTCCACGAGAATGATCTCTCCTTCACCCAGCACGATCCGCCGGTTTCGATGCGCGGCAACAAGGGGGAAAAGGCCAACATCGAGGTCACCGCCACCCGCGACAGCCGCCTCGGCCAGATCGCCGCCGAATCGCCCGATCCGAAGTTCGCGGTCCGGGTCATCAACGAGATCCTCCAGCAGATCAGCGTGATCAACCGGATCGCGGGACGGATGGACCGGATCGAGGCGCGGATCAAGTTCGAGCTCTCCAGTTCCGACAGCCTCGTCCAGCAGCTCACCGAGGCGAGCGGCCAGCGCCTCAAGCTCGAAAAGGAAGTCCAATCCCTCGATCAATACAGCAGCGCCAACCAGGCCCTCGACGCCTTTCCCTCCTTCGCCACCGACGCCACCCTGAACAACCTCAAGACCCAGCTCATCCTGGTCCAATCGGAATACGATTCGATCGCCGCCAACAGCACCTCCGGCAACAGCCTCGCCGGCAAGCGGGCCGAGCTCGACAGCCTCCGCCAGCAGGTCGGCCGGCATGCCAACGACCTCGCCGCCTCCCTCCGCGCTTCGGTCCAGATCGCGCAGCGGAACGAGGCCAGCCTGCGGGACGACCTTTCCAAAATGCAGGATGACATGACCGCCCTGCAAACCGAACGGTCCCAAATGGCGAAGGGCTTCGGCGACTTCAGCGCGCGCGCCCGCCTGATTTCGGATTCGGACAACGGCCAGGAGACCGAGGCCAATGTCATCGTGGTGGTCGATTCCGCCTTCGCTCCGAAGCGGCCGGTCCGCCCCCGGATGGAGGTCGATCTCTTCCTCGGCCTCCTCTTCGGGCTCGGCCTCGGCGCGGGCGGGGTCTTCCTCCGTTTCCGCTTCGACCATCGCCTCCGCTCACCCGAGCAGATCGAAACCCTGGCCGGGCTGCCCTGCCTCGCGGTTTTCCCCGAGGGGGAGGATCCCGAGGCGCCGCTCGATTTCGAGGACCCCATCACCCTCGGCGCGCTCGGCTTCCTGCGGCGCCACCTGGTCCTCGCCCAGAACCGGGAATTCAAGAACCAGGTCTTCATCTTCGCCCCCCTCGATCCCCACGCTGATACCGCGCCCTTGGTATCCCAGACCGCCCGGCTCCTGCATGCCCTGGGGAACCGCGTCCTGGTCGTCGACCTCAACTTCATCGGCTCCGCGCTGCCCGGGATGCTCGGCCTTTCTCCCGCCAAGGGGATCGCCGATTGGTTCCATGCCGGCGATGCCCTCTCGAATTATGTCGCCAACCCGATGGGAGACCAGATCGGCTTCCTCGCCGCCGGCAAGGCGAGCGGGCGCCTCGACGACCTGGTCATCCGGCGTCCCCTCGGCACCGAGCTCGCCGACCTCGGCCGGCGCTGGGACTTCCTCCTGATCAGCGGCCCTCCCATCCTCGATGTCTGGCGGATCCTGCAAACCGCCCCGGTAGACAGCAAGATCATCGCCGCCGCCTATTACGACCTGACCAGCGTCGACGACCTCATCGACCTGAAGCGGAATGCGGCCGAGTTTCGTCTCAAGGTCGATGGCGTGGTGCTGGAGGGATTCCCGCGAGAACTGCTCAACCAGGAAACTTCCTCGCTCGGCCTGCGCCGCCACCGTTACCTCTATCCGAATCCGGATCAGACCCCCCGGTGGAGGCGCTTGATCTCGAAGATCACCGCTCCGCTGGCCGCGATCAGGGCCAGAAAGCCGGCCCACAAGTAGCCGCTGGCCGCCGCCGCCCCCAGCAGGAGCGCTGTTCCTCCCAGCAGCGGCAGCAGCGGCGCCGCCGGTCGCAGCCACATCCCGGAAAAATTTCCCTCCAGGCTTCCCGCCACCTTCCGCGCCGCCGGCAACATCGCCAGGACCGCCAGGATCGCCCCCAGGAAAAGGCCGTCGAGCCCCAGCCACCGCTGCAAAAGCCAGCCAAGGACCAGCACCCCCGCCGCCTCCGCCAGGTTCCCCAGCGCCCCCATCCGCACCAGGCCGGTCCCCATCGCGGCATTCACCACCACCTTGCTGAAGGCTCCCGCCAAGCCGAATCCCGCCATCGCCCACCCGATCCCCATGGGCACCGCCGCCGCCTGCTGCGGCACCCACTTCGCCAGCGCCATCGGCGTGAGAAACCCGACCGCCAGCGCCCCGTAAAGGGTGAAGACCAGCGTATAGCGATAGGCCAGCCGGAAATTCTCCGCCCGCACCGCCAGTTGCGGCTCGCCGGCCAGCGAGGCGAGCGAGGTGTCGCTCGAGGTCGCGCCGACGTTGCCGACCAATTCGGTGATCCGCAGCAGGATGTAAAACGTCCCCGCCGCCGCCGGACCCGAAACCGCCGCGACCACGAAGGTCAGGGCATGGGTCTTGCCGATCAGCGCCAGCGTCGTTGCATAGAACCATCCTCCCGAGTGGAGCGTCGCCAGCAGCTCCCCCGGCCTGATCCCCCGCCAATACCGCCAGAACCGATCGGTCCCCAACTCCTCCCGCAGAAAAAGCCAGACGTTGGGCAGCGTCAGCGCGGCGAAGTAGAGCGCCACCGCCGCCGTCACCGATCCCCCGCGCCAGACCAGCAGGCCGACCGCCGGAATGGCCGCCAGCGCCCCCACCGTATTCGCCGCCTTCACCGCCGAGATCCGCCCTCGGGCGGCCAGCGGCTCCAGAAAAAGGACGCTCGCCATGAAAAGCCCCGTCAGCCCGACGGTCATTGCGATGAGAAAATCGCCCTCCGGGGGCAGCCGCAGCCATCGGCTCCAAAGCCCTGCCGCCGCCAGCCCCGCCGCCGCCAGAAAGGCGAGGAGCGCCACCCCGCAGAAAGCCGCGATGCCCCGGCAGAGCATCCGTTCGAATTCCTCCGCGTCCCCCCGCGCCAGCGCCTCGCACAGCCGGAGCCGCGTCAGGCTCCGCACCCCGCAATCGAGCACCGCCATTGAGACCAAAAGGGAACTCGCCAGCGCGAACATGCCATACCCTTCCCGGCCCCAGGTCCGCAGCATCAACGGCGTCAACACCGCCAGGAAAAGCGCCTTGGAAAGGAAATTCAGCCCCTGCCAGACCTGATTGAACCAAAGCTCCCGCCGATAATCCTTAGAACGCTCGATTCCCTCATTGAAGGCCACAGCATCCCAGGTTAGCAGAACCAGCCTTCGGGCCAATCGACAATTAGCCAGGCCGGCAAATCCCCACCGCCTCCCGATAAATAGCCAGGAGCCTTTCCGCGCAAACCGCCTGGTCGAACTCCAGCTCCATCCGCCGCCGGGCTTCCTGAAATTTGGACGGGGAGGCCGTGGAACCGGCCAGCTCCTCGACGATCGCCCGGGCCAGCCCCGGAACATCGTCGAGCGGCACCATCCGGAAGAACTCCTCGGCGAAAGTTCCCTCATAAGCCTCCAATCGGCTGGTGACCAGGGGACGCCCGCAGGCCGCCGCCTCGATAAAGCTGACCGGAAAAGCGTCGATCTCGGGATAATTGACGATGAGATCGGCCAGGGCATAGATCTCAGGCAGCCGCGCATAGGGCACCGCCTCCATCCAGCGGACCCGGTCGAGGATGCCCAGCTTCTCCGCCTGCCGGCGCAGCTGCCGCTCGCATTCTCCAGCCTCGTCGGGATTGTAGCGCCGATAGAGCAGCACCGCGTTCCCGCCGATCTCGGGAAGCGCCCGGGCAAAGGCGCTTAATATCTGATCGTGGCCGTACTTATAATCGAGCGCCCGGATCGAGACCACCACCTTGGCCCCCTCGGGAATATCGAGGCTCCGGCGCCACGACCGCACGCTCTCCGCCTGGCCGGGACCATCCGCCTTAAACAGCCCCGTATCGATGCCCAAGGCCAGGAGCTCGACCCGCACCGGCTTCCCCGTCAGGCGGGCGCATTTCCCGATCATGTCGCGCGCATCGGCAATCACGATCGTGGCGCGGGCCAAGGCTCCGGCGGTGTGGCGCCAGTGGCGAAAATCGAAATCGGGCAGGAAGAGGCGGTTGACGTCGCTCCCCCAGATCGTCAGCACCAAGGGCCACGCCCCCGCCCGCGCCAGATAAAACGCGATGTCGTCGACCCAATTTACATGGATCACGTCGGGCCGGACCAACGCGAGCCAGAAACGATACTGCACGATGTGGAGCCATTCGATCAGCCTTTCGGCAAACCGCTTCGGCAGCAGCAACCGGCAAAAACGGGCGCCCCGCACCACCGCCTGATGAATGAAGCGGTAGTCCTTCCGTCCCTTCGGATAAATATCGCGGTCGCTGAGCAGGACCACCTCCTGCCCCCGATCGAGCATCCAATCGACCTGCCGCGTGGTGTGGACCGAGAACGGCCCGGCCATGAGGATTTTCATCGCGGGAAGCGGGGAATCAAGGGGCGGAAGCCGCCTGGATCATGAGCGCCGAAACCGTCTCGACCATCTCCTCCGTCATCGTCGAGAAGAGAGGGAGCGTGAGGATGCCGCCGCAGAACCGGCGCGTCTTCGGCACCTCTTCGCTCCGCCAACGTCGGAACGCCTCGAAATCGGAGACGCACGGATAATGGAGGCTGCTCTGAATCCGGGCCTCGCGGAGGGCCTGCGCCGCCCGCGACCGCGCCGCCGGATCGGGGGCGACGGCGACGATCAAATAGGCCGAAGGCTCCCCGGGAGCCTGGGAAAAAGGGAGCGCCCACCCCTTCCCCTCCAGCGGGCGCAGCCGTTCAAAATAGAGCTTCCGCAGGGCGCGGCGCCGCCGGTTGAAGCCTTCCAGCTTCGCCAGCTGGGCCCGCCCCAGGGCGGCATGGAGCTCGTCGAGGCGGTAGTTGTACCCGTTGGTCACCACTTCATAGGATTGGGCATGTCCTTTATGCCGGTCCCAGGTCAGCGAGGTCATGCCGTGGGAGCGGAGCAAGCGCAACCGCTGGGCGAGATCGTCCCGGTGGGTCACCACCATCCCCCCCTCCCCGGTCGAGAGATTCTTGTTCGCGAAAAAGGAAAAAACGCCGACGTCCCCGATGCTCCCCGCGACAATCCCGTGCGGAGGGCGTCCCTGCGCCTCATGATAGGCCGCGCCGACCGCATGGCAGGCGTCCTCGATCAAGGCGATGCCCCGGCGGCGGCAGAGCTCGGCGAACTCGGCCATCCGGCAGAGATCGCCGCCGTAATGCATCACCACGATCGCCTTGGTCCGGGACGTGATCAGCCGCTCCGCCTCGGCGGGATCGAGCGTCGGTTCCTCCAGGGAGACGATGTCGCCGAAGACCGGCGTCGCCCCCGCCGCCACCGTCATGTTGGCCGCCGCCACGAAATTGAGCGCGGGCTGGATCACCTCGTCGCCCGGCCCGATGCCGAGCGCCAGCAACGCCAGATGGAGTCCCGCCGTCGCGTTGGAGACCGCCAGCGCATGGGCGGCCTTCTGCATGGCGGCAAATTCGGCCTCGAAGGCCTGCACCTCCGGCCCCATCGAGAGCCATTTGCCGGCGACGACCCGCTGGACCGCCGCCATCTCCTCCGCGCCGTAATCGAGATCGCTAAGCGGAATCTTCCAGAGCGGGGCGTCAGACATGTTCGAAGGCCTCCTTCTTCTCGGCGAAGAGCTCCTGCGCCCGGGCGTAATCGTCGGGCCGCCCGATGTCGAGCCAGAGGCAGTCGGTCTGGAAGGCGCTCACCTTCTCCCCCGCCGCGATCAGCTTCAGGACCAGGTTCGGAAAATCGAGATAGTCGCCCGCCGGGATATGCTTGAGGACGCGCGGCTCATAGACGTAGATGCCCATGCTGACGGAATAACTCTGCTCCGGCTTCTCCTGATAGCCGGTCACCCGGGATTTCTCGTCGAATTGCAGCACCCCCAGGTCGATCTTGATGTGGCGGCGGTGGGTGGCGATGGTCAGCACCGCCCCCTCCTTGCGGTGAAAGGCGACCAGGTCGTGCAGATTGATGTCGGTCAGCAGATCGGCGTTCATCACCAGAAAGGTCTCCTTGAGCCCGGGGACGAAGGCGAGCGATCCGGCAGTCCCGGTCGGCACCTTCTCCTCGATGTAGCGGAGCTTCAGCTGGTCGGCGAATTGGCTGCGGTGATGGAAATAGGCCTTCACCAACTCGGCGAGATGGCCGAGCGTCAGGGTGATGTCGGTGACCCCGAAATTGATCAGCCGCTGCATCAGCACCTCGACCACCGGCCGCTCGCCGAGCGGCACCAGCGGCTTGGGAAAATTGACCGTGAAGGGCCGCAGCCGGACCCCCTTGCCTCCCGCCAGGATCACGGCGCGAAGTCCCGTCGCCGCTCCCTTCGCCGTCTTTGCCTTGCCCGAAGCCTCTTCCTTATTTTTCCGCTTCGTCCTGCCGCCTGCCATAAATTTATGCCGAGGGAACCGTCCGGCCCGCAGGCTCTGGAACCTGCCCGAAAAGAAACCAATATTGAGTCTTTCCGATATGGGTCACAACCGCTCCTCGCTCCAGGCATTCCATGCCGAACTCCCCCAATAGTCGATCATAATCCCGGCCAATGCTGAAAGCTCCCCCCTCCCCTTGCTGGGTATCGGTCAATTCATTGAGATAGAGATATTTCGTCAATCCGCACAACCGGCGGAGCAGCGTCCGCAGCTCGTCCTCCCCCAGCGTTTGCAGAACCCGATTGCACACAGTCAGATCGACCGGCTCCGTCCGGGAAAGCAGACCGTCCGGCCGGTGGGAATAACGGATTCCCTTTTGATAAACGAACCGGCGACGGCACAATTCGAGCGCGTTGATCGAGATGTCCTCCATCTCGATATCGCCGATCCCCGCATCGAGATAGACCGGCAGCAACCGGCCGCTGCCGCAACCGATCTCCAGCAGAGAGCGGGGCTGGAACTGGCGCAACACCCCCCCCAGCGCCCGATAATCATGGGAATGATAGCCGTAGACGAGGTGGACATCGGCCGCCCGCTCCTCCCAAAACTCCCGGGTGACCTCCATTTTTTCCCCCACGGGAGCAGCCGTCTCTTGGGCCCTCCCCCGGATCATCTTCCGCAGCGCCCGCCGCACCTTCCCGGCCAGCGAGCGGGCCAGCTGCAGCGCATAAGGCGGACGGCACCAGACGGCCCGCAGCCTCATCATCCCCGCCTGCCACGGCCTGCCCTCCGCCCGGAGCACGTCGGCGCCCTTCACATAGCCATTGCTCATAAAGCGCCGCCGCCGCCAGCGGCTGGCGAAGAAAACCGGATGTCGCCCGACGATGAACTTCAGGATCTTCCAATTCTCCTTCCGCATCTTGGTCACGCTGAGCGAACCGCCGTGGCGCCGATAAAAATAGAGGGGCTGAGGAACCGTCCGATAACGGGCGCCGGCCTCGAGAGCGCCGATATGAAAGTCCCGGTCCTCCTCCCCGGCCCGCAACTCGGGAGCCTCGCAATATCCCCCCACCCGTTCCCAGATTTCCCGCCGCATCAGCGTCCCCGGACCGGGCGCCCATTGGGAGACGGCCATCTCGTCCGCCGTCCCCGCCGTCAGGCTCCAGCGGTCGCGGGAATCGCCGACCAGCTGCAGATGGCTGAAAACGCAATCGCACTCCGGGTCCTGGAGCAACACCTCCACCGTCGCCCGCAAAAACTCGGGATCGAGAAAATCATCGGCATCGAGCGGCAGGACAAAGGGAGCCGAGGAAGCCCCGATCGCGGTATTGCGGGCGGCGGACAACCCCCGGTTCGCCTCATGGCGGATCGACCGGATGCGCGGATCCCCATACCCCGCCACGATCGCGGCGGCATCCCCCTCCGTCGAGCAGTCGTCGACCACCACCGCCTCCCACCGCGCCTCGCTCTGCGCCAGCAGCGAGTTCAGGCACTCGAAGAGAAACTTGCTCTGATTGAAGCAGGGAATCGCGACCGCCACCAAGGGAGCCTGGGCTGGGGCTTGCATCGACAGATCGGAATGCCGCCTAGGTCAGCCCCAGGCGGACATACAGCGCGTCGATCGGCAACGGCACCCCGGTGAAAAACTCCCCGAACTCCGCATACTGCGCCGTCACCTCGTCGAAGCGCATCTCGTAGACGATCGCCTTCACCTCCGCCGGATCGTGGGCGAAGAGCGTCACCCCCCACTCCCAATCGTCGAGCCCGGTCGCCCCCGTGATGATCTGGAGGATCTTCCCGCTATACCGCCGCCCCACCGTGGCGTGCCCCTTCATCAACTCCTTGCGCCGGGCATGGTCGAGCGCGTACCAATTCTGCCCCACCGCCCGCCGCTTCGACATCGGATAGAAGGCGAAGAACTCCCAATCGGGAATCTTCGGGTTGAGCCGGTCATGCGTGTAATGGGCGATCCGCTGGCGGAAGGTCTCCAGCTTCGCCGCGAAATCGGGACTGGCCGGGTCGATCCCCTCCTTCACCCGCAGCTCCTCGCCATACTCCTCCTCGGTGGTGGTGTATTCGGACTTCTCCGTCAGCGAGAAGAAGTTGAAGATCGGCACCAGGATATCGGTCCCCAGCGCCCGGACCAATTTCTTCTCGATCGTCTGCAGAAAATGGAGCTCGGGCCCGATGATGAGAAACCCGAGATCGGCCCGGGCGATCAGCGCGATCGAAAGAATCTGAAACCCAGGCTGCTGCCGCGCCTCCTCCACCACCGAACGGAGCTGATCGAGCCCCCGGGCCCGCTCCATATCGGAAAACGACTCCCAACCGCTCCGATTCAACTGATAGAAGAGATGCAGCGTGAAGAGGCCTTCCTTCGGAACCAGCGGCGGGAGATTTTCCATTGCAATGAACCATAGAGGATCATCCCCACCGCGCAATTCTGTTTACCCGAGCCCATCGCCGGTTACCCTCAATCGATGGAACGGACCGAGGCGCTGACAGCCTGGCTGCGCGAAAACATCGCCGCCCAGGGCCCCCTCTCCTTCCGCGCCTTCATGGAGGCCGCGCTCTACCACCCCACCCTCGGCTACTACCGGCAGGAGGAACCCGCCCAAGTCGGCCGCCGGGGCGATTTCTACACCAACGTCAGCGTCGGCCCCCTCTTCGGCCAGCTCCTCGCCCTCCAATTCGCCCAGATGTGGGAACTCCTCGGCCGCCCTCCCTCCATCGCCCTGATCGAACAAGGCGCCCACAGCGGCCTCTTCCTCCGCGACCTCCTCGACAGCCTCCGCCGGGACCATCCCGATTTCTACCAAGCCGCCCAGCCCATCCTCCTCGAACCCTCCCCCACCTTCCGCACCCGCCAAGCCGAAACCCTTTCCGCCCACGCAACCAAAATCACCTGGCATGAGACCCCCGCCTCGGTCCCCATTCCCTTCCCCCACGCCCTCCTCTTCTCCAACGAACTGATCGACAGCTTCCCCATCCACCGCATCGTCAAAACGGAGGCTGGCTGGCAAGAAAGCCACGTCACCTGGGAAAACCACCGCTTCGCCTGGAAAAATCTCCCCCTCGCCAACGAACCCCTCCGCCAAGCCGTCGCCGCCCTCCCCGCCGATCTCCCCCCCGGCTACATCACCGAGATCAACCTCCAGGCCCGCGCCTGGATCGCCGAAATCGCCGCCCTCTTCGCGCGCGGCTACCTCATCACCGTCGATTACGGCTATCCCGCCTCCCTCTACTATGCCCCCGAACGGAGCGAGGGCACCCTCCTCTGCTACCAATCCCACCGCCAATCGACCGACCCCCTCGCCGCCGTCGGCGCCCAGGACATCACCGCCCACGTCGATTTCACCGCCCTGGCCCGAGCCGGGGGCGCCGCCGGTCTGGAAACCCTCGGCTTCACCGACCAGCACCACTTCCTCGTCGGCCTCCTCCAAGCCTTCCCCGACCTCCTCGCCGGCGCCGATCCCTCCACCCAGCGCGCCTTCCAGACCCTCATGCACCCCGAAATGATGGGCACCACCTTCAAATATCTGGTCCAGGGAAAGAACACTCCCCCCACCCGTCCCGCCGGGCTTTCCTTCGCCCGTCCCAATACCCTCGATTGAAAAATCCCCAACCCCTGCAATACTAACAGGACCCCCACCCCTCCATGCCCCCCTCCTTTTCCACCCAAGCCGCCGGCCTCCTCGTCCCCGTCTTCGCCCTCCGGGAAAACCACGACCTCGGCATCGGCGACGCCGTCTCCATGCGCGCCGCCATCGACTTCTGCGCCGCCCAAAAGTTCAAAGTCCTCCAGGTCCTCCCCGTCAACGAGACCGGCGGCGACAACAGCCCCTACAACGCCATCAGCTCCGTCGCCCTCGAGCCCGCCCTCCTCCGCATGTCGGTCGAGGACGTCCCCGGCCTGATCGACGAACACCTAGCCGCATTGGTCGACCACGACATCCGCGAGGAACTCGGCGGCCCCGCCGTCGATTACGGCCGGGTCAAAAAGCTCAAGCACGCCCTCCTCCGCCTCGCCTTCACCCACTTCGAGAACACCGCCACCCCCGCCCAGCGGGCAGAATTCGAGAAATTCGAGACCGCCAACGCCGGCTGGCTCCGCCCCTACACCCTCTTCCGCACCCTCCTCGACCGCAACCACGGCGACGAGCGCTGGCCCCTCTGGAACTCCGCCCAGCGCAACCCCGCCGACGCCGAGAAATGGCTCCATTCCCTCCCGGAAAACGAGCGCGAGGAACTCATCGCCCATAGCGAATTCTACGGCTACGTCCAATGGGTCGCCTACCGCCAGTGGGAAAAGACCAAGGCCTACGCCACCTCCAAGGGCGTCCAGCTGATGGGCGACATCCCCTTCGGCGTCAGCCGCTACAGCGCCGACGTCTGGGCCCACCAGGACCTCTTCGACCTCCAATGGTCCGGCGGCGCCCCGCCCGAAAAATACTTCCAGACCGACCCCTTCACCACCCGCTGGGGCCAAAATTGGGGCATCCCGCTCTACCCCTGGGAAACCCACCGGCAGCAGAACTACGATTGGTGGAAACGCCGCGTCACCGGCACCTGCCGCGTCTTCCACGCCTTCCGGATCGACCACGTCCTCGGCTTCTTCCGCGTCTACTCCTTCCCCTGGACCCCCGAGCGGAACAACGAATTCATCAACCTCTCCGACGAGGAAGCCGCCCACCACACCGGAGGCCGCCTCCCCCGCTTCATCCCCCGCCCCGACGAGCCCCCCGCCTCCGGCGAGATCAACGCCCGCGAGGGCTGGGTCCTCCTCCGCATGATCCAGGACGCCGCCAACGATTCCATCGTCGTCGCCGAAGACCTCGGCATGGTCCCCAACTACGTCCGTCCCCTCCTCCTCGACCTCAACATCCCCGGCTTCACCATCCCCACCTTCGAGCGCAACGATTCCGACCGCTCCTACAAATCACCCAAGGACTATCCGTCGATCAACCTCATCACCTACGCCACCCACGACCACCAGCCCCTCGCCGTCTTCTACGACGACCTGGTCAAGCGGTGGACCGGCCCGAGCGGCGACGAAGGCTGGCACGAAATCCAACGCCTGATGGACTTCCTCGGCTGGAAACATGAGGACGCCCCCCGCCTCTTCACCGACGCCCTCCACCACCGGCTGATGGAAGTCATGTTCGAGTCCCCCTGCTGGCTCGCCGTCATGATGATCACCGATCTCCTCGGCACCCAGCAGCGCTTCAACGAACCCGGCGTCGTCGGCGCCGGCAACTGGAGCCAGCGCCTCGACCGCCCCTTAAAGGCATATCTCGACGACCCCTCCTACGCCACCCGCGTCAAGGGTTGCACCGAGCTCATCGCCAGTACCGGCAGAGGATAAACATTCTTCACCCCGAAGGGGTGGCAGCGGACATCAATGCGCCCAGTCGAGCGCCTTCTTCTTCAGCTCATAAGCAAAGCCGACGAAAAGCACCCCCGCGAAAAACAACATCGCGAAAAGAATCCCCAGCCCATTATGGAGCTGCGCCCGGTAAACCGTCGCCCAGACATAGAAAAAAACCGTCTCGATATCGAACAGGATGAACAACATCGCGATCATGTAGAACTTGATCGAGAAGCGGGGATTCGCCCCGATCGGGTCCTTGCCGCACTCATAGGCCAGATTCTTCGCCGCGCTCTTTCGCCCGCGCTGCCCGAGCAGCAGCGAAAGCAGCAACGCCACCCCGGCAAACCCGATCGCAATCAGGATCTCGAGAAAGACCGGCAAGTAATCGAGGACCATATCTTCAGTTATAAGACCGGCCACGCCGGTTGACGAGTGGAAAACTATCAATCGTGCGGCACATCTGGCGCCGCCGGCGTCGGCATCCCCACGGGCGAAGCCGGAACCACCGCCGGCGCCGGCGCCGGAACCGCCGGGACCGGCGCCACCGGAATCGCCTTCACCGCCGTCTGCACCTCGAACGAACGGCTCGCCGAATTGAAAAGCCCGGGCACCGGATGGAGCGCCGCATCGAGCAGTTCCGCCGTCAACTGATACCGCCCCGGCTTCAGATTCTGCCAATAGACCGGCTTGGACTCATCCTGCAGCGCCTCCGTCTCATTCACCCGGTAACGGACATGATAGCCGTCCTTCGCCAGCGTCACATTATGGGCGCGGAAATCGAACCAGACCTTGCCGTCCGCCCCCGGCGTCACCGGCTCGGCCAGCGGCAGATTCACCGTCAGATAAGGGAGCGTCGGATCGACGAAATTCTGGAAATCCCGGCGGCGGACAAAGAAATGGACCATGGCATAAGCCTCCGGATTCTCCCACGCCAACCCCTCGGGCCGGGCCGCCAGCACCCGCAGCGTATGCCCCCCCTCCGCCAGATGCTGAAAAATCGCCGGAGCCACAAAACTGTCGAAAACCACCGGCGGCTGATTGTCGAGAATCACATGGAGACAATTCCCCCCCGGATTGATCTGATAATTATCGACCTGGAAAAAGGCATCGACCTCGTTGTCCGCAAGAATCTCCTCCGGCTTCGGACTGAGAAACCGGACCGCCACCGGCTTGGAAGGATCGACCGGCAACCCGTCATACCCCGGATTCGCCGGCTCCGCCGCCCGGAGAAACGCCGCCGACAGCAGCATCACGCCAAGAAACCATCCTGAAATCGTCCGTCCACGGGACAAAAAGAGAGCGGTTTTAAGATCTTTTCCTCCGCGCATGCGCTACATAGATAAATAATGAGCCGAGCCCGGTCAATTCCTTCCCCCGCCTCCCCTCCAGATAGCTGGCCGCTCGCGACGATCATCCCGAAGGACCAGATCAACCTCGACGCCACCCTCCTCTCCGGCCAGGCCTTCTGCTGGCGGCGCGACACCCAGGGCCGCTGGCACGGCTGGATCGGCGAACTCCCCTGCCGGATCGAGACCCATCCGGAGGAATACCGCGTCCACAGCACCGCCGCCGCCGCCCAGATCAAGCGCTACCTCGGCCTCCACCTCGATCTCCCCGCCGTCATCGCCTCCTTCCCCGCCGACCCATGGCTCGCCGAGGCCACCGCCTTCGCCCCCGGCCTCCGCCTCCTCGCCCAGGAACCGTGGGAAACCGTGGCCTCCTTCATCTGCTCCGCCGTCAAACAGATCCCCCAGATCGAGCAGATCAACCAGGAACTCCGCCGCCGCTTCGGCCCGGAGTTGGCCCCCGGCCTCCATGCCTTCCCCTCCCCCGCCATCCTCGCCGAAGCCGGAGAGGAAGCCCTCCGCGCTTGCAAACTCGGCTTCCGCGCCCGGGGCCTCCATCAAACCGCTCGCCAACTCGTCGCCGGGGAAGTCGATCTCGAAGCCCTCCACGCCCTCGACACCGCCGCCGCCCGCGAACAACTCATCCGCCTTCGCGGCGTCGGCCCCAAAATCGCCGACTGCACCCTCCTCTTCGGCTATGGCCGCCAAGATGCCTTCCCCGTCGACGTCTGGGTCGAGCGCGTCCTAAAAAACCTCTACTTCAAAGGCCGCAAAACCCGCCCCGAGCGCCTCCGCCGCTTCCTCCGCGACTACTTCGGCCCCTACCCCGGCTACGCCCAGCAATACCTCTTCCACTGGGTCCGCACCACCCGCCCCGCAGCCGCCATGGGAAAGCGCGGCAAGAGATCACCGACCTAACTGACAAACAGTCTGGGATAGAATCTTTCGTTTAATCGAGATAACGCTATTTTTCGGACAATCATGACTTTTAAGAACCTTCCTTTGGCTCTCCTGCTGGCGGGAGCTCTTCTTCCCGCGCTTCCCCTGCGCGCCGATCTCGACCACGTCACCGTCCGGCCTGCCACTCCCGAGGAAATCGCCCGCTATTACAAGACCCACATCCTCGACACCATGATCTGGAACCCGGCTTCGGGAGTGCCGATCAGCCGGATCGAGGTGCAGTTGGGGAACGGAAAACTCCTCGCCTATCAGGGAGCGAACCTCGTCGTCTCGACCGTGATTTCGACCGGGCGCGAGGGCTACGGCACGCAGCCGGGTAATTATTCCGTGATCGGCAAAGATCCCGAACACCATTCGAATCTCTACGGCGACTTCTGCGATACGCACGGCAATGTCATCAGCGGGGCCGATGCCGGGGAGACTCCGCCCGCCGGGCTGCACTATGAAGGGGCCCCGATGCCGTGGTATCTGCGGCTGACCGATGCGGGCCTCGGCATCCACGCGGGGTTCGTCAACGGCAACGCGATTTCCCACGGCTGCATCCGGCTCCCGCCCGAACTCGCGGAAAAATTCTACCGGATCGTCCCCGTGGGCACTCCGGTAAAGATCGTGCCCTGATTTTGAACCAGCCGCCCATGCCGCCCATTTTACGCGCAGCCGAACCCAGCGACCTCGAACCCCTCATTTCGATGTGGCGCGAATTCATGGACTTCCATGCGTCCCATGATCCCGAGTTTGCGATCAAAGCGGAATCCGAAACAATTCGCCGCCAATTCCTGACATCCAAGCTCGCCGAGCCGGACACCCTTGTGCTGATTGCCACCCTCGAAAAGAAAGCCGTCGGCTACGCGATTGGAGATATCCGTTCACGACCTCCGGTTTTTGCCCTCACCCGCTTCGGACACATAGCCGACCTCTACGTAGTGCCCAATCAACAACGCTCCGGCCTCGGCAGCCGGATGCTTCAGGAGTGTCTCTCCTGGTTCAAAGCCAGAGGCCTCGGGAGGGTTGAAGTGCGCACCCTGAGCTCGAACCCGATCTCAAACTCCTTTTGGGCCAAGCATGGATTCATCCCTTTTGCCCAAGAAAGCGTTCTCCAAATCGGCGGTTAGCAGAGCGCGTTAGGTTCTCTTTACGAATTTCGCCTTCGATCCTGGGAGGCACTGCCTGCGCGTTAGCACACGTAGTTCCCAGGGTGACCAGAGCCTTTTCAATTGATTCGGCACCCACTTCGACCCCGGAGCAACGGTGTTAGTTGGCAAGGGTAAAGAGATCGTTTTTAAGCAAACGATTCATAAGGATGACAAGCTTGCGCATGACGGCGACGATAGCGACGAGCGGTTTTTTACCAGCGGCTC
>Ga0302314_10000262_pt1 | contig 94243 bp, 77 predicted proteins | sample III_Palsa_N2_3_FD_200533 | JGI IMG/M metagenome (GOLD analysis project Ga0302314, IMG submission 200533) | Peat permafrost microbial communities from Stordalen Mire near Abisko, Sweden - III_Palsa_N2_3 | ecosystem: Environmental > Terrestrial > Soil > Palsa > Peat permafrost | place: Sweden...
AGGGCGGGCAGGGGCCGGATCACCCGGTGCACCCGGCGATTCCGGAAACGCGCTACCTCAAGGCCTATTTCTGCGCCGCCGCGCAGGAGTGAACCGTTACAATAGCGGCGCCGGCCGCGGCCGGCCCAGTATTAACCGCTCTCCGCATCCTCCAGCCCTCATCCAGCGCTCATAAAGTCCCGCATGCTCGTCCATCCGAACATCAATCCGGTTGCCCTCAGTCTCGGCCCGCTGAAAGTGCACTGGTACGGACTGATGTACCTGCTGGGCTTCTGGGGCTTCTGGTGGCTGGGCTCGATCCGCGCCCGCTGGGCCCATGTGAATTGGCCCAAGGAGCGGGTGGGCGATCTGCTGTTCTACGGCGTGCTCGGCGTGATCCTGGGCGGCCGCACCGGCTATATGCTGTTCTATGCCTATGACCCGCAGGGCCACTGGGCGCTGGGGCAGGACCCGCTGAGTTTCTTCCGCATCTGGGATGGCGGCATGTCCTTCCATGGCGGCCTGATGGGGGTGATCGTGGCCATGATCATCTTCGCCCGTCAGCAGAAGCTCACCTTCTTCGAGGTGGCGGATTTCGCCGCCGTGCTGACGCCCTTCGGCCTGTTCACCGGCCGCATCGGCAATTTCATCAACGGCGAGCTGTGGGGCGCCCCCACGACCCTGCCCTGGGGCATGGTGTTCCAGGCCGCGCACGACAACCTGCCGCGCCACCCCAGCCAGCTTTACGAAGCTTTACTCGAGGGCCTGGTGTCGCTGGCCATCCTCTGGTGGTTCGGCAGCAAGCCGCGCCCACGCGGCGCCATCAGCGGCCTGTTCCTGCTGCTCTACGCCACCTTCCGCTTCGCCATCGAGTTCGTGCGCTTGCCGGATAGCCAGCTCGGCTACCTCTACGGCACGAGCTGGTTCACCATGGGCATGCAGCTGTGCCTGCCGATGTTCCTGTTCGGCGCCTCCTTCATCTGGATCGCCTATCACCGAAAGCCGGGGGTGGCATAAGCATGCCCAGCACCCTGATTTCGATCCGCAAGCCGCGCCCTCTTGAGGAACGCCGCGCCCTGGTCGAAGCGGTGCACGAGGTGCTGGTCGCGGTGCTCAAGGTGCCCAGCCATGACCGCACCGTGCGCCTGCAGACTTTCGCCGCCGAGGAGTTCGCGGTGGGACCGCAGGCCGGCGAGAACTACACCGTGGTGGAAATCTCGTTGTATCCCGGCCGCAGCCTGGCGGTGAAGCGCGAGCTGTACCAGGCGCTGGTGCGGGCGCTCGGCGGTTTCGGCGTGCAGCCGCAGGACACCAAGTTCATTCTCAATGAAGTGGCGCCCGACAACTGGGGGCTGCGCGGCGGCATCCCGGGCTCGGAAGTCGGCGCGCCGGTCAAAAAGCTGGAGGTGTAGGCTATGCGGCAATATCTGGATCTGATGCAGCACGTGCTGGACCACGGCGCGGTGAAGTCGGACCGTACCGGCACCGGCACCCGTTCGGTGTTCGGCCATCAGATGCGCTTCGACCTGTCGCAGGGTTTCCCCCTGCTCACCACCAAGAAGCTGCACATCCGCTCCATCATCGTCGAGCTGCTGTGGTTCCTGCGCGGCGACACCAATATCGCCTACCTGAAGGAAAACGGCGTCTCGATCTGGGACGAGTGGGCCGACGAAAACGGCGACCTCGGCCCCGTCTACGGCAAGCAATGGCGCTCCTGGCCCACCGCCGACGGCCGCCATATCGACCAGATCAAGCAGCTGCTCGAGCTGCTAAGGAAGAGTCCGGATTCACGCCGCATGCTGGTCTCGGCCTGGAACGTCGGCGAGCTGGACCAGATGGCCCTGATGCCCTGCCATGCCCTGTTCCAGTTCTACGTCGCGGACGGCAAGCTGTCCTGCCAGCTGTACCAGCGCAGCGCCGATATCTTCCTCGGCGTGCCCTTCAACATCGCCTCCTACGCCCTGCTGACGATGATGGTGGCGCAGGTCAGCGGCTACCGCCCCGGCGACTTCGTCTGGACCGGCGGCGACTGCCACCTCTATTCCAACCACCTGGAGCAGGCGCGCCTGCAGCTCGGCCGCGACACACGTCCGCTGCCGAAGATGACGCTCAACCCGGACGTGAAGGACCTGTTTTCGTTCCGCCCGGAAGACTTCGTGCTGAGCGATTACGAGCCGCACGCCCACATCAAGGCGCCGGTCGCGGTGTGAGTCAGCGAACCCTGACCCTGGTGGTTGCCGTCGCGGAAAACGGTGTCATCGGCCGCGAAGGCGGCCTGCCCTGGCGGTTGCCGGAAGACCTCAAGCACTTCCGCCGCTTGACCCTCGGCAACACCGTGCTGATGGGGCGCAAGACCTTCGAATCCCTGGGCAAGCCGCTGGAAGGCCGCGCCAACTGGGTGCTGACCCGCGATCCCGCCTTTGCCCCGGCGGGTGCTCGCGTGTTCCGCGATCTCGACGCGGCGCTGGCGGCGCAGCCGCAGGGCGAGCTGCTGGTGATCGGCGGCGCCGAGCTGTACCGGCAGACCCTGCCGCTGGCCAGCCGGCTGGAGCTGACGCGGGTGCATGCCCGGGTCGAGGGCGATACGCATTTTCCGGATTACGACGCGGCGCAATGGCGCGAGACGGCGCGGGTGGATCATGCGGCAGACGAGCGTCATGCCTACGCCTATAGTTTTCTGACCCTGCTCCGCAACGAGGCGCGCTGAGCTGGAGTGCCTGGAGCTTATCCCCGGCCCCTGAGAATCGATGCCATGGTGTGTGGACTGCGGCTTCCGTGGATTACGGCCAATACCCACAAGGGCTTCTCGCCCGGTGCATACACGATCACGTAGTCGCGAACCACGGCAAACGGCAAGGGACGTGAGCTGAGGTCCGGGCGTAAAAATCCACGATGTGGAAAATCCGCCAGGGAGCGAAGGGTGTCGAAAATGTCCGCTATCACCCGATCGGCAGCTTCGGAATTGTCCTGGGCAATGTAGTCGTGTAAATCCTCAAGATCAGCGAGCGCCTCCGGATGAGGCGCATATCCGCTGGTCATGCCGACGGAGTGCGTTGTGCTCCCGCCTTCGCTTTCAGGCGGGCAAAGGCTTCCTCGCCGTCAATCAGCTTCACTTTGCCGCTCTTCACTTCATCGTAACGGCGATCGAGCATGGCCTTGGTCAACGCGAGCTCGTCGAAAAAACCCGATACGGCATCCTCTACCAACTCGTCCGTGGCCCGGCCGGTTTCGGCGGCCAGCTTGGCGAGCTTGGCCTGCAGGTCTGGCTTGATACTGACTTCCATGGCTTTCAAGGTAATGGAAAGGCCGTACACAGGCAAGATTACTGACGCCAAGATCCTGTACAGCCATGCAATACCGGTTTTGTACTCGGCAAATTGGGTCAATTTGAGCGGGCCGGGGGCGCCTGCTATAAAACGCTTCCGGCGCGGGTTCGTTGATCGGCCCGCGGCCGGCCACTATTCCAAGAACGCGAGGATTCAAACATGGCAGACCTGAAAGCGCAGTTCGAACAGGCCCAGGCGGACGTCAAGACCCTGACCAAGCGCCCGGGCAACGAGGACATGCTGGCGCTCTATGCGCTGTTCAAGCAGGGCAGCCAGGGCGATGTCTCCGGCTCGCGGCCGGGCATGCTGGACATGGTGGGGCGCGCCAAGTACGACGCCTGGGCCAAGTTCAAGGGCACCGGCAAGGACGATGCGCTGAAGCAGTACATCGCGAAAGTCGCCGCGCTGCTCAAGACCCACAAGTAGTCTCCGGCCTGCCCGTCATTCCCGCCTGGGCGGGAATGACGGGGGCTTCAGCCTGATCCACCGCGCGCATCTTGCTGTCTCGCGTCATACAAAGGACAATGCGCACCGGTCCGCGCCGGTGCCCTCGCGACGGCAAGCTGTGAACCCCGCCAGGCCCGGAAGGGAGCAACGGTAGCGGTGTAGCCGGGTGCCGGGGTGTCGCTGGCGCGGGCCGCCTAGATACGATGCGGCGGCCTTTGGCCGCCGACCAACGTCCATCGCCCTGCGTGAGCGGGGAGAGGGGAGGGCCGCTGGCGGAGCCAGTGGCGGGGTGAGGGGCCGCCCCACAAGATAATCACTTCTTGTTTATTTACGGTCCAGCGGCACGGCGGCGCGGCGATCGGCCGCCTGCATGCCCGGCTCGATCAGATAGTCCCAGGCCGCCAGGGCCAGGGCCAGCAGGGCCACACCGCGCATCCACCACAGCGCCAGCGGATAGTCCGGCTGGCGCAGCAGCAGGCTCAGGGCGCAGGCGGCGAGCAGGGTCACCGACAGGAAATGTGCCGGGGCGCTGAGACCCCATTGCTGCCAGCGCCGCGCGGCCAGCGAGCCGAGCAGCACCGACAGCGTGCCGACGGCCATGCCGCCCAGTACATCCAGCGGCCAGTGCGCGCCTACCCCGACGCGGCTCAGGCCCACCAGCAGGGCCAGGGCGAAGGCGCACCAGCGCATCCAGGCCCGCGGCAGGAACCAGGCAAAGCTGCCGGCGGCTACAAAAGCGGTGACGGTATGCCCGGAAGGGAAGCTGTGGGTCAGGTATAGCGGGCCGCTCAGGTTGAACGCCTCGGCCGGCAGCACCGCGCCGGGCCGCATCGTGTTGAACGCGGCCTTGAGACCGCGCGACAGCAGGGTGGCGATCAGCGCGCTGGGCAGCGCCAGCCACACCACCTGCGGAAAGCGCCGCGCCAGCAGCAGCAGCAGCGCCAGCGCGAACAGGCTGTCGCCGCAGCTGGTGATGCACTGGGCCAGCCAGTCCGCCACGTGCACCCATTCGCTGTTAAGTGGGAGGAACACGGCGTGATAGCCCGCCAGTGCCAGCCACATGACGCCGAAGATCAGCGATCCCCCCAGCCACCAGCCCAGCGTGGCCGGCGCGCCTTCGCGCCGCCACGGCAGGATGTCGCGGCGTGCGTCGAGATCTTTGACTAGCAGGCGCCGGTAGGCCCTTGTGACATGCGCCGCGGCCATCTCAGGAGGGCCGCGGATTGCCGCTTTTCGCGGAACCGGAGACCGGACTCGATGCCGGACCGGAGGGCTGGCCTGGCGCGGGCGTGTTCGGTGCCGGCGGACGCAGCAGCAGCGCCACGCCGCCGCGGTTGAACTCCGGGATCAGCGTCACCTGCTTGCCCAGCTCGTCCTGCAACTCCTGCAGCCGGTCCAGCCGCACGAACACCAGCTCGCCCGGCTCGGGCAGCCGGTTTGGCGTCACCGCGCCGCGATAGACGGAAAAGCTGGGCAGGAAGGTGTGATAGCTGACCACCGGCAGATTCAGTTCCTTGGCCCGCAATGCCGCGTCGCGCACCGGTTGCTGCTGTGCCGCGGCCAGCACCGGCACTACGCCGAACCAGACCAGCGCACCCAGCGCCAGGCCGGCGCCGAGCACCGCGCGCCAGGACTCGGTGCCGGGACGGAACAGCAGCACCAGCAGGCTCAGCAGCGCCGCGGCGGCGATGGCGTAATAGGTCCAGTTGAAGGAGCTGGCGGCCAGGGCCACGATGCCGCGCTCGTAGACGCGCTGATCCGGGATGTGGATCAGCGGCAGCACCCAGGGCAGCGCGCCCAGCACCGCCACCAGCAGCAGCGCCGGCAGCAGTACCCAGCCGCGCGCCGGCGCACTGCGCCAGCCGCGGCCGAACAGGATGAACAGCGGCGTGCAGCCGTAGAGCAGGTAATGCGGCAGCTGCGTGCCGGAGAAGGAGAAGAATACGAACACCACGATGAACCACAGCAGCAGATAGCCGTCGAGCGGATCGGGCTTGCGCGCGCGCCACAGCGCCGCCGGCAGCAGGGCGGTGAAGGGCAGCACGATCAGCGGCAGCCATACCAGGTAGTACCAGGGTTGGCCGCCGTGGCCCTGCAGGGTGTTCTCGTAGCGGCCGAGATTGTGCTCGAGCAGGAAGTGGCGGAAGAAGGCGCCATGATCCTGCTGGTACAGGGCCCAGGCCCAGGGCAGCACCACCGCGGCGAACACCAGCCAGCCGAGCGGGTTGAGCACCGCCTTGAGCCACTGCAGCGGCCGCCGCTGCCAGGCGTAGAAAATCAGGCTGACCAGCAGCGGCAGCGCCACCGCCACCGGGCCCTTGGTGAGGAAGCCCAGGCCCATCCACAGGTAGATGCGCAGCACCTTGACCAGGCTGGGCGCCACGCAGTGCCGGTAGATGTCCAGCATGGTCAGCGCGATCAGCATGTTGAGCAGCGCGTCGGCGATGGCGGCATGGCCGATCACGCTCGGCATCAGCCCCAGTCCCAGGCTGCCGGCGGCGAGCAGGGCGGCGCGGCGTTCGCCGGTGAAGCTCCAGGTGAAGCCGTAGACGGCCAGCAGCCAGATGCTGGCGCACAGCGCCGAGGGCAGGCGGAAAGCCCATTCGCTGAAGCCGAAGGTTTTCACCGCGGCGGCCTGCAGCCAGTAGATCAGGATCGGCTTGTCGTAGCGCGGCTCGCCGTTGAGTGTGGTGGATAGGTAGTTGCCGCTGTCCACCATCTCGATGGTGGCCTGGCTGAAGGCGCCCTCGTCCAGATCGAACAGCGGCACCGAGCCGATCTTGCTCCAGAAGCCGAGCAGCAGCGCCGCGAGCAGGAACAGGATATGTCCCGCGGGCAGGCGTTCGGCCTCAGACACTGTGCGACGCAACCTCGCCGGATTGCGGCACTGTCACCGCCTGTTGCCAGTCCAGGGCGCCGCCCGGAAGTTCGGGCGCGATGGTCAGCGGTCCTTCCTGGCGCTGGTAGAAGATGCGGGTGAGCATTTCCGCCAGCACGCCGGTGGTGAGGAACTGGATCGAGAACACCAGCAGCAGCACGGCGGCGAGGAACAGTGGCCGGCCGCCGATGGACTGGCCAAGGACGAACTTGATCACCGCCAGATAGGTCATCGCCACGCTGCCGAGCGCGCCGAAGATCAGGCCGATGGAGCCGAAAAAATGCCCCGGGCGCGAGCGGAAACGCAGGAAGAAAAACACCGTGAGCAGATCGAGAATCACCCGGAAGGTGCGCGAGATGCCGTATTTGCTCTCGCCGAACTGGCGCGCATTGTGGCTCACCGCGGTCTCGCCGATGCGGCGGGGCGAGGTGACCATCGCCGCCCACACCGGGATGAAGCGGTGCATCTCGCCGTACAGGCGCACTTCCTTGATCACCTTGGCGCGGTAGATCTTCAGGCTGCAGCCGTAGTCGCGGATGTTGACGCCGGTGACCTTGCCGATCAGCTTGTTGGCCAGCTTCGACGGCAGCTTGCGCGATAGCCATGCATCCTGGCGGTTGGCGCGGTAGCCGGCGAGCAGATCCAGGTCGCGCGCAACCATTTCGTCGACCATGCGCGGGATGTCGGCGGGATCGTTCTGCAGGTCGCCGTCCAGCGTGGCAATGACTTCGCCGCGCGCGGCGTCGATGCCGGCCTGCATCGCCGTGGTCTGGCCGTGATTGCGGGCAAAACGGATCACCCGCACATGGCCGCCGTACTTGTGGCCTTCCTCGATCAGGCGCTTGCCGGTCTCGTCCTGGCTGCCGTCGTCGACGCAGATCAGCTCCCACGGACCGCTGTAGGCGGCCAGGCCTTCGTGCACCCGGGCCAGCATGGGCGCGACATTGTCCTGCTCGCGGTACATCGGGATGACAATGCTGAGACTGGGGCTGATGGCCGGTCGGTCCGTCAAGGCGGCGTTTCCGTTATTGAATATCCTCAAAGTTTAGCATCCGCGGGCTTGCGCGCAGCCGTTGCCAGCCAGGCCGCGGCGCCAGACAGCAGGGCGGTGGTCAATACCAGCAGGTGCAGGTTCACCGCCCCGGCCAGCAGTTCGCCGGATGGCGTGGCGCCGGGGGCCAGCAGCGCCATCACGCCGGCCTCGTAGGTGCCGAAGCCGCCCGGCGCATGGATCGGCAATACCGTGCTCAGATCGCCGCCGATGGCGCCGAGCGTGCCCAGCGTTTGCGGGATGTTGGCCAGCCGCGACAGCACCCAGCCCAGCGCGGTGAGCTTGATGCCCCAGGACAGCCAGCTCAGGCTCAGGTCCAGCGCCAGGCCCGAGTAGCGGTGCGGCAGGCCGGTGAGCACCCGCGCCAGCAGCGCCGGGATCCTACCGCCGTGGCCGGTGAGCCTGGCCGCCAGCGGCCGCCGCAGGGCGAAGAAAACCAGTGGTGCAATCGCGGCGGCGCCGGCGGCCAGCCAGGCCAGGCGCGACAGCCCATGCTGCGCATCGAGCCAGCCGCCGGCGGCGCAGGCGGCGCCGACGGTGGCCAGGACATGCAGGTCGAGCAGGCGCAGCCAGATCAGGGTGCCGGTGGCGCGAGCGGGGTCGATGCCGAACCAGCGGTTCATCAGGATCGGAAAGCTGGCCTCGCCGGAGCGCGCCGGCAGCAGCAGATTGATGGTGTTGTTGAGCAGGATCAGGCGCAGGCAGGCTAGATATTGCCCACGCGGGATGTCGCGCTCGGCCAGGTAGATGCGCAGCGCGCGCACACCGTAGCTGAGCAGCAGGCCGCACACCGCCAGCAGCAGGGGCGGCAATGCCAGTTCCCGCCAGGGGGACAGCAGCTTGCCCCAGCCCCAGTAGTGCTCGACCGCCCAGGCGAACAGGCCCAGCACCAGCACATTGAGCAGCAGCGCCGGCCATCCGGCGCGCAGGCGGCTCATGTCGTCTGTGCTCTGAAGTTCAAATGCACACGTCATACCGGCGAAAGCCGGTATCCAGGGGTTCCGAGCGCGCACTTCGATGCTCTGGATACCGGCTTTCGCCGGTATGACGCTGATGTTGTAGGGCGGCAGGGATCATCGAATGCCAGCGTTTTCCAACCGCAGCCGCTCCTGCAACCACACCGCAAAGCGTTGCAGCCCGGTATCGAAGTCTGTCTTCACCCGATACCCAAGCAGGCGCTGCGGCTTCTCGACATTGGCCCAGGTGCGGCGCATCTCGCCCGGCTGCCAGTCTTGCCAGTCGATTTTCGCCTTGACGTTGAGCACCTCCTCCAGCTTGTGGATGGTGTCGATCAGGCTGATGGTGCGGTTGTTGCCGAGATTGAAAATCTCGTAGTCGCTGCCGCTGTAGGCCATCGAGGCGCGGATGCCGCTGACGATCTCGTCCCAGTAGGTGAAATCGCGTTCGGAGGAGCCGTCGCCGTAGACCGGGATCGGTTTGCCGGCCAGCATCAGGCGCGCGAATTTGTGGATCGCCAGGTCCGGCCGCTGCCGCTCGCCGAACACGGTGAAGAAGCGCAGGCCGACGAAGCGCAGGCCGAAGGTGCGGGTATAGACGTAGCCCAGCTGTTCGCCGGCCAGCTTGGTACTGGCGTAGGGGTTGATCGGCAGCAGGTCCAGGTCGGTCTCGCTCCAGGGCAGGCGCGGACAGTCGCCGTAGACACTGCTGGAGGAGGCGAAGACAAACTGCTTGATCTTGTGCTGGTGGGCGTAAGTCAGCAGATTCTGCGTGCCGATGACATTGGTCATCTGGTAGCCGAGCGGGTCGAGCAGGGAGTTGCGCACGCCGGCCTTGGCGGCGAGATGCACGATTGCCGTGTAGGGGCCGCCGAAGGGCTGGTCCAGGGCCGCATTCAGCGCCGCCGCATCGCGCAGGTCCACTTGCAGCAGGCGGTAATTGCGGTGATCGAGGTGCGGCGCGACGTTGAGGCGCTTGGTCGATTCGGCGTAGTAGGGGTCGAAGTTGTCGACGTTGCTGACGCTCCAGCCGTCGGCCAGCAGGCCGTCGATCAAGTGGCTGCCGATGAAGCCCGCGCCGCCGGTGACCAGGGCATGGCCCGGGGTTGGTGCGGCGGCTTTCGGTTCGATCACGGCAGGCTCCTTTTATGCAAGTCGCAGATTTTACTCCGTGTCGCGCCTTCCGCGTGCATTCGTGCGGAAATTCAGTGGCTTGCGTTATGTGACTGGCGCGGTTCGGGATCATCCGCGACAATGCAGTGGTGATTCCCTCCAGCATCTTTCAATGAGCTATCTCGCGCTAGCGCGCAAATGGCGTCCGCGTCGTTTTGAGGACGTGCGCGGCCAGAACCACGTGGTCAAGGCGCTGCAACATGCGCTGGAGCGCGACCGCCTGCATCCCGCCATTCTGCTCACCGGCACCCGCGGCGTGGGCAAGACCACCCTGGCCCGCATTATCGCCAAGGGCCTCAATTGCGAGACCGGGGTGACGGCGCAGCCCTGCGGCGTCTGCTCCGCCTGCAAGGAGATCAACGACGGCCGTTTCGTCGACCTGCTGGAAATCGACGCGGCCAGCAACACCGGTGTCGACGATGTGCGCCAGCTCATCGACAACGCCCAGTACTCCCCGGCGCGCGGCCGCTACAAGGTCTACCTGGTCGACGAAGTGCACATGCTCTCCAAGAGCGCCTTCAACGCCCTGCTGAAGACGCTGGAAGAGCCGCCGCCGCACGTCAAGTTCATCCTCGCCACCACCGATCCGCAGAAGCTGCCGATCACGGTGCTGTCGCGTTGTCTCCAGTTCAACCTCAAGCGCCTGCCGCAGAACCTGATCCGCGACACCCTCGCCGACATCCTCAAGGAAGAGGCGATGGAGTTCGAGCTGTCCGCGGTGGGCGAGTTGGCCCGCGCCGCCGACGGTTCGATGCGTGACGGCCTGTCGCTGCTCGACCAGGCCATCGCCTTCGCCGGCGGCCTCGGCCTGAAGCGCGAAGGGGTGGAGGAGATGCTCGGCACGGTGGGCCGGCGCACCCTGTTCGAGATACTCGGCGCGCTGGGCCGCGGCGATGCCCAGGCCCTGCTCGACGGCATCCACAAGCTGGACGAGTCCGCTCCCGACCACGCCGCCCTGCTCAACGACCTGGCCGCCGCGCTGCAACGCATCGCCGTTTTGCAGCTGCTGCCCAAGGCTGGCGACGAGGACGACGATCCCGCGCTGGAGCCGCTGGCCAAGTCGATTCCCCCAGAGGACGTGCAGGTCTGGTACCAGATCGCCGTGCTCGGCCGCCGCGACCTGCCGTGGGCGCCGGATCCGCGCCTTGGTTTTGAAATGACCTTGCTGCGCATGCTGGCCTTCCGGCCGGACACCGCCGCGCCGGGATCGGCTGCGCCGCCTGCCGCGGGCGGCAGGACCCAGTCCGCACCGCCGGCAGCTCCCACCGCCGGCCGTGCGGCTGCCGCGGCAGCGTCGCCGGCTGCGGTCGAGTCGATGCGAACTCCCGCTGCCGCGCCGATCACACTGCCGCCCACGGCGGCGGCTGCGCCGGCGCGACCCATTGCCGCCGCGCCCCGCGCCGTCGTCTCGGACGATCCCTGGACGCTGCGCATCGAAGCACTCGGCCTGGACGGCATGACGCGCCAGCTGGCGCGGCACTGCGCCTGGATGGGCGAGACCGAGGGCACCGTGCGGCTGGCGCTGGAGACGCGCACCAAGCACCTGCTGACGGAGGAGCGGCGCGCCGCGATCCAGCGCGCGCTGAGCGCCCAGGCCGGTGCCGAGATCAGCCTCAGCATTGAAGTCGGCGGCGAAACCACCATGTTGAGCCCGGCTGCGGCGGAAGAAAAGCGTTTGATCGAGCGGCAGCGTGCGGCGGAAGCCTCGATCGAGGCCGATCCCGAAGTGCGCGCATTCAAGGAAGCCTTCGGCGCCACCGTGCGGCCGGGCTCGGTACAGCCGGTCGACGGCAAGTAATCACTGAATCAGGAGTTTTTATGAAAGGTCCCCTCGGACAAATCATGCGCCAGGCGCAGCAGGCGCAGGAAGCGATGAAGCGCGTGCAGGACGAAATCGCCCGCACCGAAATCACCGGCGAAGCCGGCGGCGGCATGGTCAAGATCACCCTTACCGGCAAGCACGAGGCCAAAAAGGTAGAGATCGCGGCGGATGCCCTGCAGGAATCCAAGGATTTCCTCGAAGACCTGATCGCCGCCGCCATCAACGACGCCGCGCAGAAGCTGGAGCGCAACGCCTCGGAGAAGATGGCCAAGGTTGCGGGCGGCCTGAATCTGCCGGCGGGACTGATGGGCGGTTAGAGTCTGATGCGATCTGAAATCTCCCTTCTCCCTCCGGGAGAAGGGCCGGGGATGAGGGACTGCCACATCGATGGAGTGTGTACTTCGTCGATACCGCGTCCCTCACCCCAACCCCTCTCCCGATGGGAGAGGGGCATGGACGCGACATTCCTCGCTTTGGCGAAATTCTGAAAATGGCGGCCTACTCCCCACGCCTGTCCCGTCTGATCGAAGCCCTGCGCCGCCTGCCCGGCGTCGGGCCGAAGTCGGCGCAGCGCATGGCGTTCCATCTGCTGGATCGTGACCGCAACGGCGCCGACTACCTGCGCAATACCCTGGCGGAGGCGCTGGAAGGTATCGCGCGCTGCCCGACCTGCCGCATGTTCTTCGAGGACGGCAAGTGCGGCTATTGCAGCGAGTCGCGCGGCGACGCGGGCCAGATCTGTGTGGTGGAAAGCCCGGCCGACCTGGTGGCGATCGAAAGCGGCACTTCCTATCGCGGCCGCTATTTCGTGCTGATGGGGCGGCTGTCGCCGCTGGACGGCATTGGCCCGGAGCAACTTGGCCTGGACCTGTTGAGCCGCCAGCTCGCCGCCGGCCGGGTGCAGGAAATGATCATCGCCACCAATCCCAGTGTCGAGGGCGAGGCTACCGCCTACTACCTGGCCGAGATGGCGCGCGCCAATAGCGTCAAGGTGACACGCATCGCCCACGGCGTGCCGATGGGCGGCGAGCTGGAATATGTCGACAGCGGTACCCTGTCTCACGCATTTTCCGGTCGCACCCTGGTCTAACGGTGGAACCCCCTCTCCCCATGAACATGGGGAGAGGGCTGGGGTGAGGGGCGCTGTTCGACAAAGTGCACAGCTGTCGCATCTTCACTGCAAGGAGACTCCCCCAATGTCCGAATCATTCTTGTTTCCCGATCAGCTCGGCGCTTACTACGCCAAGGTGGCGATACGCGAATCGCCGCTGCTGGCGCGGCTGCGCGAGGAGACCGCGCGCCTACCTTCCGCGCGGATGCAGATCGCCGCGGAGGAAGGCCAGTTCCTCGACCTGCTGATCCGCCTCAGCGGTGCGCGCCGTTGCGTCGAGGTCGGCGTGTTCACCGGCTACAGCAGTCTGGTCACCGCCCTGGCCCTGCCGGCGGACGGCCATCTGCTGGCCTGCGACATCAATCCGACGACCACCGCCATCGCGCGCCGCTATTGGGCCGAGGCCGGCGTGGCGGGGCGCATCCGCCTGGAACTGGCGCCGGCATTGCAGACGCTCGACGCCGAGCTGGCAAAGAGCGGCGAGGGCAGCTATGACTTCGCCTTCATCGATGCCGACAAGACCAGCTATATCGACTACTACGAGCGCTGCCTGCGCCTGCTGCGGCCCGGTGGCCTGATCGCGGTGGACAACACCCTGTGGTCAGGCAGTGTTGCCGATCCGCGCAAGCGCGATGCCGATACGCAGGCGATCCGCGCCTTCAACGAACACGTCCACGCCGACCGGCGCGTCGACTTCTGCGTGGTGCCGATTGCCGACGGCGTGACGTTGGCGCGCAGGCGGTGAAAGCCGAATCCGATCAGGAACTGCTGAGGAACTGACATGGCAAGCACGATGAAGGCCGTAGGGCTACTGAAATACCTGCCGATCGCGGATGCCGAATCGCTACTCGACCTGGAGTTGCCCAAGCCCCAGGCCGGCGGGCACGACCTGCTGGTGGCGGTGAAGGCGGTGGCGGTCAACCCGGTGGATACCAAGGTGCGCGCGCCCAAGAACAAGATCGAGTCCGCCCCCCGTGTGCTGGGTTGGGATGCCGCGGGGGTGGTGGAGGCGGTCGGTCCGGAGGTGACGCTGTTCAAGCCGGGCGACGCCGTGTTCTACGCCGGCGATGTCACGCGCCCGGGCAGCAACAGCGAGTTCCAGCTGGTGGACGAGCGCATTGTCGGCCGCAAGCCGGCCAGCTTGAGCTTCGCCGAAGCCGCCGCGCTGCCGCTGACCGCGATCACCGCCTGGGAAGGTTTGTTCGATCGCCTGCGCATCTCGTCCGAGGGTGCCGACCGGGGCAAGCGGCTGCTGATTGTCGGCGGTGCTGGCGGCGTCGGCTCCATCGCCATCCAGATCGCCAGGCGGGTCGCCGGCCTGCAGGTCATCACCACCGCTTCACGCCCGGAAACCATCGCCTGGTGCCGCGAACTGGGCGCCGACGAAGTGGTCGACCATCACGGCGACCTCGCTGCCAACCTCAAGGCCAGGGGCATCGAGGCGATGGACTACATCCTGTGCTGCAACGATACCGACCAGCACTTCCCGGCGCTGGCCCGGCTCATCGCGCCGCAGGGCACCATCTGCACCATCGTCGAGAACGCCCGCCCCTTGCCGGTGGAATTGCTCAAGTCGAAGAGCGCGGCGTTCGCCTGGGAATTCATGTTCGCGCGATCGATGTTCCAGACGCCGGACATGATCGAGCAGCACCATCTGCTCAACTGCGTAGCCGGCCTGATTGAAGCCGGCATCCTGCGCACCACACTCAAGGGTGTGCTCGGTCCGGTCAATGCGGCGACGCTGAAGCAGGCCCATGCTCAGCTCGAAAGCGGCAAGGCCATCGGCAAGCTGGTGCTGGAAGGGTTCTGAACGAGGCCCGTGCAGGGCGGTCCGAGGCTGGTACCGCTACTTCACCAAGCCATCCAGCTTCGCCGCGCAGATGAAGTCGTTTTCCGACAGCCCGCCCACCGCATGCGTCCAGAACATGACCGTCGCGGTCTTGTAGCCGAAGCTGATGTCCGGGTGGTGGTCTTCGTTGATGACGATGTAGGCCACGGCGTTGACGAAAGCCAGGGTGCGGAAGTAGTTCTTGAATTCGAACGTGGCTTCGATCTTCTTGCCGCCGTCGATTACCTTCCAGCGCGGATCGATCTGTTTGTGCAGCGCCTCGGCCTGTTTCTTCGCCAATGGTTTGCCGCCGCCTTCGCAGGGGATGCAGCGCTTCTGCGCGAGTTCGGTCATGGGAATTCCTCGGGGTTTTGTCTGGCGTTCATTGTACCGGCGGGGGCACGGGAGGGGGTGTGCCCGCTTTCGGCACCGGTTGCCGCCACAGGCCGCCGGCGGTGAACTGCTGCCAGCCCCAGCGCAGCCAGCCGAGCAGGGCATTGGCCAGCCACAGCGCCCACAGCAGCATCAGCAGCCGGTATAGCCACAGCGGCGCCGAGAAAACCCAGGCCTGCGGCAGGGCTTGGTCGAAACGGTCCTGGTACCAGTGCAGGCTGTGGCCATGGGAGCCGTTGCCGGCGATCTGCATGGCCGGTTGCCCCAGCAGGCCGGCGGCGACGGCCTGGAACAGCAGCGCCAGGGTCAACAGGGTCAGCAGCAGCAGCGCCACCTGGGCGATCTTGAAGCGGCCGTTGGACAGCTGCTCGCCGTAGCGGCCGCGCGCGGTCAGCGCCACGAACCAGCCGACCACCACCGCCGCGGCCCATACCGGCACCTGCGACAGGCCGACGAACAGCAGCGCCCAGTGCCAGCCGCGCAGCGGTGCGAAGCGCAGGCGGCCCAGTCCCGCGGCGATGGCGAACAGCACCGCCAGCACGCCCCAGAACAGCACCGCCGGGCCGAGCCGCGGGCCGCCGGTGGCGAGGATCCACCGGTCCGCCGGCAGCTCCACGTCGATGCGCGCATTGGCCCCGGCGGTACCCAGATCGAGCGGCGGCGTGCGCAGCAGGGTCGCAATGCCGGTATCGCTGCGCATGGTAACGCGCAGTGATTGCGCACCGGGTTGCAGGCTCAGGATCAGGCGGCTGTTTTCGATGCGCGGCGGCTGCGTCTGGCCGTTCACCATCAGGCCGGTGATGGTCGAGCCTTGCGGCAAGGGCAGGGCATAAGAGCCGCCCTGGCTGCTGCGCAGTTGTAGTTCCAGTGTTTCCTCGCTGGCGTGCTGCCCGGGATTTTGCGCCAGGTGAGCGGAGTCCAGGGTCAGCGTCTGGCCGGGCAGGGATTGCGGACGGCTCAGCTTCAGCTCCAGCGCCTCGCCCGGCCAGGGCTGGAAGGTGGGCAGCCACCAGCTGTTTTCCTGGTGATGCACCGGGGCGATGCCGCTGAAGCCGGCATGCCAGATCGGTGCCACGTCGAAGCGCCACACTTCCACCAGGTCGGTACGCTGCGGCGCGTGCAGGCTCAGGCTGTCGGCGGGCGCCAGGCGCGAGGTCCACTGCGCCTGCGTCTGCCCCGGCGCCAGGCTGAGCTGCACCGCGCCATCCTGCGTGCGCACGCCGGCGCTGGTCACCGCCTCGCGCGGCAGCAGCGGAATATCGGTGTTGACCGCGGTGTAGGGCACGCCCAGGCGCTCCACCGTGGTCTCGACCTGCCAGTCCAGCCCCAGGTGCAGGTTGCGCGTCACCACCAGCAGCGGCGGCAGCGCCTGGCCGGCGGAGCCGTTCGCCGCATTGCCGCTGTTGCCGGCCTGGCGCAGCAGCTGCACGGCGCCGGCGGCTTCGCCCTGGTCATCGACCCCGCTCAGCAGCCAGCCCTGCAGCTGGGCGCTGACCCGATGCGGCTTCAGCGGCAGGGGCAGCTGCAACTGGCTCAAGCCGGCGACCGTGCCGGACAGGACCAGCTCGTGCCGGCCGGTACCGAGGCGTACCCACAGGCTGCCGTCGGTATCGCGGCGCAGGGCGGCGTCGGCGCCGTCGAGCAGCACGCGCTGCGGCTGCCACACGCCGCCCTGCTCGCCGCCGGCCAGCGTCGGCACCGGCAGCGGCACGGCCGCGGGGGCCAGCGCGTCGACCGTCAGGCGCAGGCTCAGCGTCTCGTCCGCGCCCAGGCCCAGCGACAGGCGCGGCGCCTGCACGCAGTCCGGGGCGCAGTCCGGTGCGGCCAGCAGGCGCTCGCGCAGCTCGTCGAGAATGGCCTGCGGCGGCGCGGGTGGGCTGGGCGGGACTGCGGTTGTGGGCGTCTGGTCGGTCGCGGCGTCGTCGGCCCGCGCCGGATGGGGCAGGCCGCTTCCCAGCAACAGGAGTAGCAGGGCCGCTGCTGCTGCGCCGGTGGCGGGAATGCGCGGCAGCGCGGGGGGACGACGCAACTCGACGCAGCGCCCGAGCATCGCCGCCACCAGCACGATAGACAGTACTTCGAGCAGGCGCGTCAGCGCCGGCGGCAGCAGCCACAGGTGGAAGCTTTGGCTGGCGCCGATGGGGCCGGACCAGCTCAGTTGCGCCGCGCGCCAGCTCCAGTCGGGCAGGCCGGGGCCGGTCGGGGTGAGCGCGCCGGGGTCGATGCGGCGAACGGACAGCTTGGATATCGGGGACGAGCTGGCGAAGGCGGAGATGCCGGCGCTGGCTACCGTGCGTTTCGCCATCATCGCAACAGGTGCCGGGGGCGGTGGGGCTTCGGCGGGTTCCGCAACGGCGGTGGCTTGTGCTTGCTGTTGTGGCTCTTCGCTCTGCTGGTCCTGCGCGTTGTCCAGAGAAATCTCCGCTTTTCTTGCGCTTCCATAGGAGACCGGGTTGAGAGGCGCCGACTCCTGCTCCAGCTGCGGATGCAGGGCGTTGCGCGCCTGCTGCAAGGCAAACGGTATCGCCAGCAGCACCACCAGCACTGCAGCGAGCATGCGGTAGCGATTCAGCCACAGCGCCAGGCGTCCGTCCCTGATTGAAGCCGGCAGGCCGCGCAGCAGCGCGGCTGCGGCCAGCAGGTTGAGCCAGGACCAGCGCGGCGCGGCCGGTTCCTGCCAGCTCAGGACCAGGGTCAGCAGCATCAGTGCGCCCCAGCGCGGGCCGAACAGGCGCAGCGCGGCAATGGCGGCGACCAGCACCGCGAACAGGTCGAGCAGGCTCCAGCGGCCGATCCAGGTCTGCGGCACGTTGTCCACGCCGGAGGTGGCGAGCAGGCGCCAGCCGGGCGGCAGGTTCAGTTCGGCGCTGACGTTCTGGAACTCGTGATCCCAGCCGCTCACCGGCAGATGCGAGACCGTGCCGTCGATGCGGCTGGCGGCGACCAGGTTGAGCTGGCCATGCCGCACTTCCACACCTTGTCCGCTGCTTTCCGTGCCCAGGGTGGTGATGGGCTGCGGCTCCCCATCCAGTTGCGCGCTGCCCAGATGCAGCGGCGCGGCGGTATCGAGCCGCCACTGATCGTTGAGCTGGCCCCGCACGATGTCCTGCACGGTGTAGCCATGGCCGTCGAAGTCCAGCCACAGCCTGCGTTGCAGGGACAGGCGGCCAGGCTGGGGATTGGGATCGCCGCGCTGCTTCTCGGCGAAGTGCAGGGACTCGCCGGCCTTGAGGGCGTAGGCCGGGTAGCCGCGCCAGGGCGGCGGCACCTGGGTCTGCTGCGGATCGACCGGGGCCGCGCCGCCGACTTCGACGATGCGCAGCTCGTTGTGGGCGGCGAAGGACCACACTTCCTCCGCCGGCCAGGGCGCCTCCAGCGCCGGCAGGCTCAGTTCGGCTATCGGGGCGGGCGCCCGCGCCGTAACCTCGATGCTCCAGACGCCGGGGCGCAGCTGCACGCGCAGGAAGCCGTCGTCGTCGAGCCGCGCCGGCAAGGGCGAGTCGATCGACAGCGGCTGCATGCCGGCGGGCAGCACCGGGCCGAAGCGCGCCTCGCGCACTTCGCCCGCGGCTTCAACGCTGATGTGGGTGACCACGCGCAGCGGGATGTCGTCGTCCACCAGCCGGTAGACCTGCAGCGTGAGGCGGTCGCCGGCGGCGCTTTGCTGCGTGCCGCGGCCAAGCCAGACGCCGTTGGCGTCGCGCGCCGGATGCATGCGCTCGGTCCCGTCCACGCTGAGCGACAGCAATCCCAGCTCGGCCGGCAGCGGCAGCGATTCCGGCAGGTGCTTCCATTCAAAATTGCCCGCCACCGCATAGCTGCCGGCGCCGAGGTACAGCGCGGGCCTGCCTTCGTGCAGCGCCACCGGCGCGGGCTTGCCGTCGAGGCGCACGTCCTGCGGCCATTGCTGCTCGCCGCCGGGCAGCGTGGCCCAGCCCGGTGCGTCCAGCTTGAGCTGCAGGTCGAAGCGGCCGCCGCCGCCATTCAACTCCAGTCGCAGGCGCGAAGGCCAGTCGCAGGCGTGGCCGCCGGCGTCGTTGTAGGGCAGCGGGCAGCCGCGCTGGTCCTGATCATGCAGCGCCCAGCCGATCCAGGGCTTGAGCGGTGCGGGCACCTGCGACTCCGGCAGCGGTGCGGCGTTGATGTTTGCAGCAAGCAACAGCCCCAGCCCAGCCACAAGAATCGAAGAAATGTTGCGCTGCATGATTCGTCCTCGTTCTGTTTGCCTCTCCCTCTGGGAGAGGCCGCGTCGCCAGACGCGGGTGAGGGCGGCGGTCTCGACGCAGGGTGCGCTTCTTCGAGACTGCCGCCCTCACCCCAACTCCTCTCCCGGAGGGAGAGGGACTCACATCAGTGGCCGCTATTTGTGGGACAACACGCTAACCATTCAAAGCCTGGTGCAGATCAACCTTCAAATCCTCCACATCCTCGATGCCCACCGACAGCCGGCACAACGAATCGGAGATGCCGAGCTGCGCCCGCGCCGCGGCTGGAATGCTGGCGTGGGTCATGATCGCCGGATGCTCGATCAAGCTTTCCACGCCGCCCAGCGATTCCGCCAAGGCGAAGATCTGGCAGCGTTCGAGGAAACGGCGCGAATCCTCCAGGCCGCCTTTCAGCTCGATCGAGATCATGCCGCCGTAGCCACCCTTCATCTGCCTGCCGGCAAGAGCATGCTGCGGATGCGAGGCCAAGCCGGGGTAGTGCACCTTGCTTACCTTGGGGTGCGCCTCCAGCCAGTGCGCCAGCGCCAGCGCGTTCTCGCAATGGCGCTGCATGCGCACCGCCAGCGTCTTCAGGCCGCGCAGGGCCAGGAAGGAATCGAACGGCCCCGCCACCGCGCCCACCGCGTTCTGCAGGAAGGTCAGGCGCTCGGCCAGTTCGGCATCGTCGCCGACCACCAGCATGCCGTTGACCACATCGGAGTGGCCGTTCAGATACTTGGTGGCCGAATGCATCACCAGGCCGAAGCCATGCTCCAGCGGACGTTGCAGATAGGGGCTGGCGAAAGTGTTGTCGGCGGCGGCGAGCAGCTTGTGCTTGTAAGCGATGGCGGCGATGGCGGACAGGTCCACCAGCTTGAGCATCGGGTTGGTCGGCGTCTCCACCCAGATCAGGCGGGTCTCGGGGTGGATTGCCGCTTCGATGTTCTTCGGCTCGCGCATGTCGACGTAGCTGAACTTCAGCCCCGCCGATTTTTCCCGCACGCGGGCGAACAGGCGATAGGTGCCCCCATACATGTCGTCGCTGGCGATGACATGCGAACCGGGTTCCAGGGTGTCGAGCAGGGTGGCGGTGGCGGCCAGGCCGGAGGCGAAGGCATAGCCCTGCTTGCCGCCTTCCAGATCGGCGACGCAGCGCTCGTAGGCGAAGCGGGTCGGGTTCTGCGTGCGCGAGTACTCGTAGCCCTTGTGCACGCCGGGGCTGCTCTGCACATAGGTCGAGGTGGCGTAGATCGGCTGCATCACCGCGCCGGTGGTGGGGTCGGGCGACTGGCCGGCGTGGATGGTGCGGGTGGCGAAGTGCTGCGCTGTGGTCTTGCTGCCCATGTTCTGGTCCGTGAAATTGGTTGGCGACAGTCTAACGCGATGGTTCCCCTGTCATTCTGAGCGCAGCGAAGAATCTGGCCTTGGCGCACAGCCAGATCCTTCGCTGCGCTCAGGATGACAGTTACTAAACGGTGTCGAGGTCCAAAAGGGGTTACGGCCCATCGACGCGCTCGATGGCCGGATAGCGGAAGCGGCCCTCCAGCAAATCCCGCCGCGGCTGGTAAGCGCGCATGGTCAGGCGGAACGGGCCGGCGGGCGCGGGCAGCCAGTTGGCCTGCTGCGCCTGCTCGGGAGCCTGCTGCTGGATCAGGAGGTCGAGGCTGCCGTCGGCATTCTTCTTCAGCCCCGGCGTGCGGTCGCCGATGGCATAGCGGTGGATCGGGTTGTCGACGAAGTAGGCGCGGCCGTCGGCCTCGGCCGAGTACAGGCTCAGCGACCAGAAGGCATCCACCGGCACGCCGCCCGGCGGCAGATGGAGGCGATAGCGGTGGGCGCCGTCGAAAGCCTTGCCCTGGGCGTCCTTGAAGGCGTTGGTGTAGAAGGCCTCTTCCTGCGGCAGGGCCATCAGGCCGACCAGGGCAACGGCGGCGCGCACGTCGTAGTCGGTGCCGAAGTTGCCGATGTCCGGCGGCAGGTAGTTCCAGCCGTCGATCAGATGCCGCGGCCGCGCCACCGCGCCGGCCAGCAGCTTCTGCGCCAGATGGAAATCCCGGTCCCATTCCGCGATGGTGGAATGATCCGGTTGCGCGCCGGCGGCGATGCCGATTTTGGCGATGCGCGCCAGCATCGGCCCGTCCGCGCCGGGGGGCGCATTCTCCGCCAGTGCCCGATCGGCGATCGCGACGAAGTTGCCGCCGTTGTTCGGCACCGGGGCGATCGGCGCGGGCCCGTTGGCGCCATCGGCGTGCGGCGGGATCAGCTTGAAGCCGTCCTGCAGCGCCGCCACCGCCGCCACGTCGTCCGGCCCGTCGACCACGATGCGCACCAGCAGCAGCACGGTGTTGGTCGGGGCATGAATCAGCTGCGGGCCGCCGTCCGGCGTATCGCCGTGCCAGCCCGGCCCGGCGATGAGGAAGCTGGCGGCATGGGTGCCGGTAGTGCGCCGGCCGATGATGGAGAAATTGTTGGTATACGCGTCCATCAGCGCCGCCGAGTAGTAGCGGCCCGCGGTGTCCGGCACCTCGAAGCGCACCGGCCCCGAGGACAGGTCGAGCACCGCCAGCGAATACAGCGTGTCGTTGTTCGGCATCGTCACCAGCCGGTCGCCGGCGTCGGCCAGCTTGTGCTTGTGGGCGAAGCTGTTGAGTGGCACCCGGTGCGGGTTGGCCGGGTCGAACACGGTGGCGTAGCGCAGCCGCATCACCTCGACCAGCGGCAGAGCATAGCGATAGGCCACGCCGATGGCCCAGGCGGTGCGGGCCTGGTGGACGAGCGCGACGGCCACCACGCCCAGCACCAGCAGCACGGCGATGATGACGGGACGGCGGGAGAGACGGAAATGACGCGGCGTTCCGGTAGTGCTTGCTTTCATTTTTGACATTACGCTCAGGCGACCCGAATGGCGCCGGCTTTCTTCCTGTCATCCTGAGCGTAGTGAAGGATCTGGCCAGATTCTTCGCTGCGCTCAGAATGACAAGTGCTGGTTTTGACGCAGGCAGTCAGCCGATCTGCTGCCTGATGTAATTCAGCAGATCGATCTTGGTGATCAGCCCGACAAAGCGCCCGCCGTCGGCGACCACCGCGACATGATCGCGCTGGAAGATCGGCAGCAGGCTCGACACCGGCGCATCCGGGGCGATGGTCTCGACGTTGTTGACCATCGCCGTGCTCACTGCGTCCTTGAAGCGCGCCGGGTTGCTGTGCACATGCAGCAGCAGGTCCGACTCGTCGAGGATGCCGATGGCTTTTTCGCCCTGCATCACCGGTATCTGCGACACGTCGAACAGCTTCATGCGGCGGTAGGCCAGCAGCAGGTTGTCGGTGGGCGCCAGGGTCACCGCGCCGCCTTCCTGGTAGCGGCGCACGATCAGGTCGAGCAGGTTGCCCTGCTTCGGGCGGTCGAGCAGGCCCTGCTCGAACATCCAGTAATCGTTGTACATCTTGGTCAGGTACTTGTTGCCGCTGTCGCAGACGAAGGTGACGACGCGCTTGGGCGCGGTCTGCTCGCGGCAATAGCGCAGCGCCGCCGCCACCAGGGTGCCGGTGGAGGAGCCGCCGAGGATGCCTTCCTTGCGCAGCACCTCGCGGGCGGTGAAGAAGCTCTCGGCGTCGCTGATCTCGTAAGCCTGCTTGACGCGGCCCAGATCGCAGTTGGGCGGGATGAAGTCCTCGCCGATGCCCTCGATCAGCCAGCTGCCGGCTTCCTTCTGGATCTTGCCGGTGTGGACCACGTCGGCCAGGATCGAGCCCTTGGGATCGGCCAGCACCATCTCCACATGCGGCGCGACACGGGCGAAATAACGCGACAGGCCGGTGAGGGTGCCGCCGGAGCCGACGCCGGCCACCACCGCGTCCAGCATGTGCTCGCTCTGCGCCCAGATCTCCGGGCCGGTGGTCGCCTCGTGGGCCAGGGGATTGGCCGGGTTGGCGAACTGGTTGACGTAGAAGCTGCCCGGAATCTCCTTGGACAGCCGCTCGGCGATGTCCTGGTAGTAATCGGGGTGGCCCTTGCCCACGTCGGAGCGGGTCAGGTGGATTTCGGCGCCCAGCGCACGCAGGTGCAGCACCTTTTCCTGCGCCATCTTGTCCGGAATCACCAGGATCAGGCGGTAGCCCTTCTGCGCCGCCACCAGGGCCAGTCCCAGGCCGGTATTGCCGGCGGTGGCCTCGATCAGGGTGCCGCCGGGCTTGATCTTGCCCTCGCGTTCCGCCGCCTCGACCATCGACAGGCCGATGCGGTCCTTGATCGAGCCGGTGGGGTTCTGGTTTTCCAGCTTGACGAACAGCCGGCATTTGCCGGTGTCCAGGTTTTTCAACTCGACCAGCGGCGTATTGCCGATGGTATTCAACACGGAGCCGTCGCGCGGCATGATTCCTCCACAAAATTGTCGGGTTTTGAACCCTGATAACACCAGCCTAGCACGGCGGCCTCAATCCCCTGTTAGGCTTATGTACTATGAATCCGAACCCCACCAATCTCATCTGGATCGACCTCGAAATGACCGGCCTGGTGCCCGAGCGGCATCGCGTCATCGAGATCGCCACCCTGGTCACCGACCAGTACCTCAACACCCTGGCCGAAGGCCCGGTAATCGCCGTGCATCAGCCGGATGCCGAGCTGGAGGGAATGGACGAATGGAACACCACCCAGCACGGCCGTTCCGGCCTCACCCGCCGGGTGCGTGAAAGCCGCATCGACGAGGCCGAGGCGCAGCGCCTGACCGTGGACTTCCTGCGGCTATGGGTGCCGGCCGGCCGTTCGCCGATGTGCGGCAATTCCATCTGCCAGGACCGCCGTTTCCTGGCGCGCTGGATGCCGGAGCTGGAAAAGCACTTCCATTACCGCAACCTCGACGTCAGCACCCTGAAGGAGCTGTGCCACCGCTGGGCGCCGTCGATCGCGCGCGGCTTCAACAAGGAATCGAAGCACCTGGCGCTGGATGACGTGAAGGATTCGATCGCCGAACTGCGCTACTACCGCGAGAATTTCCTGAGGATTCCGATGCAGTAGTGACAAGGCCGGCATAAGCGCATGTCATCCTGAGCGCAGCGAAGGATCCGGCCAGATCCTTCGCTGCGCTCAGGATGACAGGGACGATAGCGGGTTTCTTTCACTGGAATTTCATTGAAACCCGTTGATTCAGGCCTACACCGACAGCGCCACTTCCACCTTGCCGCCGCCCAGGTCTGAGCGGCCCAGGGCGATGCTGCCGTCGTAGGCCCGCACCATCTCCGCCACCGCGCCCAGGCCGATGCCCTGGCCGGGGGTGAGGCTGTCGGCGCGCATGCCGCGCTGCAACAACTTGTCGGCGTCGGCGGGGAAGCCGGGGCCATCGTCCTCGATGCAGAAATGCAGCTTGCGCTCGGCGTAGCGGGCGCTGACGCGGATGCGCTTGACGCACCACTTGCCGGCGTTGTCCATCAGGTTGCCCAGCAGCTCGTAGAGGTCGCCCTGGTCGGCGCGGGCGCGCAGCCGGTCGTCGATGTCGAAGGTGAATTCGGGCTGCTTGTCGGCGTAGACCTTGGCCAGCGCGCCGGAGATCTTCTCGGCCAGCGGCCGCAGCCGCACCGGCTCGGCGAAGGTGCGGCGGCCGGCGGTGGCGGCCTTGCGCAGCTGGTGGTCGGTGATTTCCTGGATGCGCCCGACCGGATCGCGCAGGCGCTCGCGCAGCGCGCGGTCGGCGGCCTTGTCGTCGACCAGGCCGCGCAGCACCGCCAGCGGTGTCTTCAGGCTGTGGGCCAGGTCGTCGAGGGCGTTGCGGTAGCGCGACTGCTGGTTGCGCTCGCCCTGGATCATGGTGTTGAGGCCGGAGGCCAGCGGCATCAGCTCGTCCGGATAGGTCGATTCGATCTGGCCCTGCTCGCCGCTTTCCACCCGGCGCAGCTCCCGCGCCAGGCGCTGCAGCGGCGCCAGGCCCCAGCGCAGCACCAGCAGCTGCAGCAGTAGCAGGGCGGTGACCGCCACCCCCAGGCCGATCCACAGGGTGCGACGGAACACGCCGAGCTGGGAGCGATAGGGGGTCTTGTCCTCGATCACGGCGACGGTATAGCGGCGCGGCTTCGGCGCGGTGAACAGGTGCGAGCCGGTGTCCGCCGCCCAGCTGACGCCGTAGCTGAAGACGAACTGATCCTCGTATTCGGTGAATTTGTAGTCGCCGACTTTCGGCGACGGCACATCCGGCACCGGACCCTCGAAATTGGACGAGCGCCAGATCACCGTGCCCTTGGCGTCGAAAATCAGCGCGGCCAGCCCGGATTGCACCCGTCCCAGGCGCGGATCGGGCAGGGCGTTGGCGGGGATGGTCAGGGCGTCGTTGTCGCCGGCGTCGGCCGCGCCGAGCAGGGCATAGACCAGGGCCTGCATCTTGTCCTGCTGCCCCTGCTGGGCGCTGCTGCGGAAGGCCTGCTCCAGCGCCGCGCCGGTGAGCAGCATGAACACCACCAGCACCAGCGTGGCGGCAAGCAGCAGGCGCGTGCGCAGCGACTTCATTGAAGATAGTGGTTAGTGACTAGTGGTTAGTAAAAGCAAAGGCGTGAGCCCATAGAACCTATCAAACCTAGCGCCGCATTGCTTTTACTAATCACTAACCACTAATCACCGGCCACTAGTTTCTCGGCAGGTCCCAGCGATAGCCGCTGCCGCGCAGCGTGGTGATCGGATTGAGCGTGTTTTCCGGATCGAGCTTGGTGCGCAGCCGGCGCACGAACACCTCGATGACGTTGCTGTCGCGCTCCTCGTCCTCGTTGTACAGGTGCTCGGTCAGGGTGCTCTTCGACACCACCTCGCCGGCGTGCAGCACCAGGTATTCCAGCACGCGATACTCGTAGGCGGTCAGCTCCACCGGCTTGCCGGACAGGCTGACGTTGCGTGCGGTGGTATCGAGCACGATGGGGCCGCATTCCAGCAGCGACTGGCTCCAGCCGCCGCTGCGCCGCACCAGGGCGCGGGCGCGGGCCAGCAGTTCCTCGCGGTGGAAGGGCTTGACCAGGTAATCGTCGGCGCCGGCCTCCAGGCCCTCGACCTTGCTCTGCCAGCCGTCGCGGGCGGTGAGGATCAGGATCGGGAACTTGCGCCCGGCCTTGCGCACCGCCCTGATGATGGCGATGCCCGGGGTGCTGGGCAGGCCCAGGTCGATCACGGCCAGGTCGATGGGGTATTCCAGGGCCATGAACTGGCCCTCGGTGCCGTCGCCGGCGGAGTCGATGGCATAGCCCTCCTCGGTGAGGTATTGGCTGACCTGCGCCCGCAGTTGCGGGTCGTCTTCGATGACCAGTGCGCGCATGGATGGTGATCCGTCTTTTGGCTGTTCTTGGAATTGTAGGGGACCGGGCTACTGCCCCGGTACGTAAACGGAGCGGACTTCGCCGTTCTTCAGCACGCGCACGCGGTAGCCGCCTTCGGCGGGATCGGCGGCCAGCACCCTGCCGCCGCCACTCATCTGCTGCGCCCGCCGGGCCGCATCGTCCCTCGATACCGGCCGGCCTTGCGGCGGCGGGAAATTCTGCGGGCGCTGCGGCGGTGGTGGTGGCGCGCGGAACTGCTGCGGCCGTGGTGGCTCGCGCCGCGGCTCCTGACGTCCCCAGCCGCCGGCCAGGGCCGGCTGCAGGGCCAGTCCGGTCAGCAGGAGGAGAATTGTCAGTCGGGTGCGCATGGTCTTACTTTAGGCTGTTCGCTGTCCGGATTAGTAGCCCGCGGGGCCTGTGTTTACATTCGTCCGGATCTCTGGACGAAGGCTCGTGTCGAACGCAGCAGCCGTGGCGACTGACTCGCACAAACCCTGCCTGCTTCTCGGCTCGTCCACGCTGCTGCTCCGGTCCGCGCGATCTTTTCGTGCGGTTCACTCTCAGAATCTACGCCTGCAAGCTGAATTGGGGCTGAATCCGGGCGAACTTTACTGTTTAGTTTCCGGTATTTGCAGCGGACGCGCCGAGTGGGGCGGCGAGCTTGCGCTGCGCTGCCCGCGGCGCAGATCGCCGCGGGCGGCCGACCCCGGCCCTATCACTTGCCGGCGGTGGCGAACTTCTGCAATTCCTGCGGCGTGAAATAAGAAGGCGACTGCTCCCAGTCGTAGTCCACCTGCTGCGGCTCCTCGTTGAACAGGTTGACGGCGACATAGCGGCGCGACTGCAGGTCGTAATGCACCTGCACCCCGTTCACCACCACCGGCACGTTGGCGAAGCTGATGGCGTGGGCCTCGGCGAAGCGCCAGAACTGGTCGCGGTTGTCGTAGATGTCCTCGGCCAGCACCAGCCAGGAGTCCTCGTCGAGATAGAACACCCGCTTCTTGTAGATATGGCTGAAGCCGGGCTTGAGGTCGGCCTCCATCACCCAGACCCGGTGCAGTTCGTAGCGCGCCAGGTCCTGGTTGATATGGCCGCCGTGGACGATGTCCTTGTATTTGAGCTTGTCGCTGTACAGCAGGTAATCGTTGTAGGGGACCAGCATTTCCTTCTTGCCGATCAGCTTGACGGTGTAGCGGTCGAAGGGGCCGTTGAACATGTCGAGCTGGTCATGGGTCATCAGGCCGTCGAACAGGGGATTGTCGTAGCCCACCTCGCCGATGCGCCGCACCCGGCCCAGCGCCGGATTGAATTCCCACACCCCGGTCTGCTCGCTGATGCGGTCGATCGGCACGTGCAGCAGGTCGGCGGTACCGGCCTTGTTGGGCGGCGCCAGGGTTTTCACCATGGCGTAGAGGTTCTGGTTCTTCAGCGTGTCGAGGGTGGTCTTGGGGTTGTTGTAGACGAAGGTGATCTCGCCGTAGGCGCGCTCGATGACGTAGCTGCCGTCGGGCTGGGTCTCGGCGGCATTGGTGTAGCCGCGGTAGCCTTTGGTGTTGTAGCGCATGATGTGGTTCCACATCAGCTCGGTGCCGTTCTTCGGGATCGGGAACGGATAGCCCTGCGCGGCGCAGCAGAAGCCGTAGCCGTTGTCGGTCAGGTCCACCCCGGTGGCGTTCTTCTTGGTGGCGTCGTAGAACCACTGCGGATAGGCGGCGCTGCGATGCGTCGGGTAGACGATCATCTTGTAGTCGGGGTAGGTCTGGAACAGCGCCTTGTAGCCCTCGGTGAGTTGCGCCGCGTACTGCTTGTAGTTGGCGGCGGTGATGACAAACAGCGGCTTGTCCGCCGCAAAGGGGTTGTCGCCGCGCTTCATCGGCTGCACCGGCAGGCCGCCGTCCCAGGCCGGAATGGTGCCGGCGGCGTTGCCGGCCTTTTCGGCGCCGATGGGGGTGAGGGTGGTGCCGAGCTTGGCCGCCTCGTCCGCGGTCACCTTGGCCAGCGCTGTGCCTGGCAGCAGCAGGCTTGCTAGCAGCAGTGTGGACCAGGTCTTCATTGCGTTCTCCTCGGCAAGCTTTTTAGTGGTTAGTGATTAGTGATTAGTAAAAGCGGTCCACCGTTGCAGTCTACTGACAACTAACCACTAGTCACTAACCACTGCTTCATTTGACCAGCAATCCGGACTTTGATTGCAGCGGGCTGACCAGATGACACAGCCAGCCGAGCGCCGGCATCATCAGGATGGCGCCGAACAGGTTGGTGGTGAACATGAACAGCAGCAGCAGGCCCATGTCGGCCTGGAACTGCAGGCCCGAGAACAGCCAGGTGCCGACGCTGACGATCAGCGCCAGCGAAGTAAAGGTGGTGGCCTTGCCGGCGGCGCGCAGGGCATGGCGGAAGGCTTCGCGGATGCTGTCGCCCTGGCCGAGATAGCGGGTCAGGGCGCCCCACAGGTAGATGCCGTCGTCGACGCCGATGCCGACGCCGAACGCCGCCACCGGCAGGGTGGCGCTTTTCATGCCGATGCCGGTCAGCGCCATGAAGCCGTAGGTCAGCAGCGAGCAGCTCACCAGCGGCGTGATGATGCATACCACACTGGCCCAGGAGCGGAACGAGATCCATACGAAAACCAGCAGGGTCAGGTGCACCCACAGGATCACCAGGATCTCGCGCGATTCGATTTCCTCGTTGGTGGCGGCCATCACGCCGACATTACCGGAGGCAAGGGCGAAGTTGGCGCCGCTGCTGAGATTGTCGAGGTTGTAGCGCTTTACCGTGTCGACGATGCCGCTGATCGTCTTGGCGCGGTGATCGGTGGTGAAGATCAGCACCGGCATGGCCGAGCAGTCGGCGTTCTGCAGGCCGGTGCCGGAGGGAATGCGCCCGGTCAGCTGCGACAGCGCCGCCTGATTGCGCGGCAGCACCGCCCACTTCGGCGCGCCCTCGTTCCACAGGCTGCGCGCCTGCCGCGCCAGCACCGGCAGCGAGATGGCGGAGAGCACGCCGGGCGTGTTCTGCATATGCCAGGTGAAGCGGTCCACCGTCTCCATGACGCGGCCGTCGAGGCAGCCGTAGGGCTTGGCCTCGGCGATCACCTTGAGAATGTCCACACCGATGGCGAAATTGGCGGCGATGACCGCCGAGTCGCGGTTGTAGCGGCTGTCCGGCTTCAGCTCCGGCACGCCGGCCTGGGTGTCGCCGATGATCAGCCTGGGATACATCCAGATGGCCCAGACCAGCGCCGTGGCGACGATGCCCAGCGTCAGCAGCGCCCAGCGCGCCTCGGTAATGGCGGCGACGCGGCGCCAGATGTGGTCGCCCCAGCGGTCGCGCGTGGCCATGCGCCGCTTGAACTTCTCGATGTCCGGCAGCCGCACCCAGGTCAGCACGATCGGCAGCATCATCTTGTTGGTGACGATCACCGCCGCCATGCCCAGCGCCGCGTTGATCGCCATCTCGCGCACGATGTCGATGTGGATGAAGGCCAGCGTGGCGAAGCCGATGACGTTGGTGACGATGGCCACCGTGCCGGGCAGGAACAGGCGGCGGAAGCTGGTCATCGAGGCATCAAGAGCACTGACGCCGTGCTCGGATACCTCGTTGCCCCAGGCATTGATGTACTGCACGCCATGGGAGACGCCGATCGACATGATCAGGAACGGCACCAGGATGGCGAAGGGATCGAGGCCGAAGCCGCACAGCTGCAGCAGCCCCAGCTCCCACACCACCGCCGTCACCGCCGCCGACAGCGGCAGCAGCGACAGCCGGAACGAGCCGCAGAACAGCCACAGCAGCAGCACCACCAGCAGCATGGCGATGAAGAAGAAGCCGATCACCTCGATGCTGGCGTCGGTGACGTCGCCGATCACCTTGGCGAAACCGATGATGCGCACCGAGTAGTGGGGCGAATAATCCGGGTTGGGCTGTTCCGCTACGGTGACGTCGCGGCCGGAGACCAGGATGGCCTCGCCGTTGTCGTCCTTCTGCTCCGCCTCGAAGGTCTGCCAGGGCAGCTTCCAGCCGTAGTCGGTGTAGCCGGTCCAGACCACGTCGCCGGCGTGGTAGGGCAGCCGGTCGGCCTTCAGCTTGTACTGGTATTCCCGCGGATTCTGGATGCGCCCGCGCAGCTGGTCCTCGAGCTGACCGGCGAGGCGGTCGTAGTCGAGTTTCGCGCCGGTCACCGGGTGACGCTCCAGCAGCGAGGCCACCACCATCGCGCCCTGCTGGTTAAGGGAGACGAAGCGGCCGATGACTTCATCGGCCTCGCCGACGTGTTCGCGCACCTTGGCGATCATCTCCGGCGTCGGCGCGTAGTTCGCCGGGATCACGGTGCCGAGGTTGATGCCGTCCTCGACGATCTCCAGGTAGGTCAGGTCGGGGGTAAACAGCGAGGTGACGTGGGCGCGGTCCACCCCCGGCAGGAAGAAGGTGGCGTCGGTCAGTTTCTTCAGCTTGTCGAGGAAGTCGGCGTCATAGATGTCCTTGCCGTCGTCGCGCATCAAGGCCACGGAAATCAGGTTGGCGCCGCCGAAAGCCTGCTCGTACTTCTTGAACACCTTCATGTAGGGATGGTCGAGCGGGATCTGCTTCTCGAAGCCGGCATCCGGCCGCAGCTTCAGCGCATGGAAGCCGAGAAACAGGGTCAGCGCCATCAGCAGGCTGAAGGTCAGCCAGCGCCGCCCGTAAATCAGCGGAATCACCGCCCGTAGTATCCCGTCCGCGGTTATGCGCACCGCGCCTCTCCGAAAAAAGTGTTGGCTTGCCTGTACTTAGGAGTCAGTAAAGACTGTTTTGTTCCATTCGGCAACCTGCGCGCGGAAGGCGCGGCGCGGCAGTTCCAGGTTGACGCAGTTCGCGGACCGTGCGGCGGCGTTTTGATACTCTAAATGCGTTCCGCGGTTCCGGAACCAGAAAGGGAGAAAAACATGCTCAAGCAGTCCAGCTGTGGTTTGCTCGCCGCCCTGATCCTCGCCGCCTCCAGCGGCATGGCCCTGGCCGATGCCCCTGGCGGTGCCCCCGCCACCGATAGCGGCGGCCCTGCGGCCGCGGCTCCTGCCAAGAAGTCGCATCACAAGCATCACCACAAGAAGAAGGCTGCTGCGAGTGAAGGCGGCACGCCCGCGGATCCGACTCCGCCGCCGCGCAAGGGCGGCGGCAACTAAGTCTCGGGAAGCATAGCGGCGGCGGTGTGCGGGCGAAACATTGCCGGCACCGCCGCCTGATGGACTGGCTGCGGGATTGCGGCCGTGGTGGTACCGTCAGGAGCGTTGCGCGGCTGACGCCGGCAGGCTGTTGCCGGCCCGGGCGGCGTCAGGTGGGTGCGATTCATGGGCCGCTTGATCGAAGAACTGAAACGCCGCAATGTGCTGCGGGCGGCTGCCTTCTACGCTGCCGCGGCGTGGCTGCTGGTGCAGATCGCCACGCAGGTTTTTCCGTTTTTCGACATTCCCAACTGGGCAGTGCGCCTGGTGGTGGTCGCGGTCATCGTCGGTTTTCCTTTTGCCCTGGTCATCTCCTGGTTCTACGAGCTGACCCCCTCCGGCTTCAAGCGTGAAATCGAGCCGGGACAGAACAACGCCGACAGCATCTGGCACCATCGCGCTTTCCGCATGGCGCTGTTCTCCTCCATCGCCATTGCACTGGCCGTGGTGATTGCGGCCGGCCTGGTGTCCCGCCGCTCCGATACGGGCCAGGCCGGCGGCATCTCCATCGCCGTGCTGCCGTTCCGCAATCTCAGCACCAATGCCGAAAACACCTATTTCAGCGAAGGCATCCAGGATGAGATCTTGACGCGCCTGGCGGGGATCAGTGCATTGCGGGTGATCTCCCGCACCTCGACTGCTCGCTACGCCAGTACGCCGGAAAACCTGCCCAAGATCGCCGCGGAATTGGGCGTGGACAACATCCTCGAAGGCAGCGTGCAGCGGCACGACGACGAAGTGCGCATCAACGTGCAGCTGATCCGCGCCGGCAAGGACACCAACATCTGGTCCGAGACCTACGACCGCATCCTCAAGGATGTCTTCGGCGTGGAGAGCGAAGCGGCGCGGGCCGTTGCGGAATCGCTCCAGGCCGTGCTCAGCGGCGCGGAGCGCCGGGAACTCGATACCCTGCCGACAACAAACCCGGAAGCCTACGATCAGTACCTGCGCGGCGTGGCCATTGCGCTGAATTCCTTCGAGCCGGCCAGGCTCGGATCGGCAGCTGGATTCCTGCGCCGCACGGTGGAGTTGGACCCCGCATTCGCCCTGGCCTGGGCGCGCCTGGCGCGCGTGGATGCCAGCCTGGCTTATCAGGGTTTCGATCCCGGTGCCGGCCTCTGCGACAAGGCGGGGGTCGAGGCGGCCACCGCACTCAGGCTCAAGCCCGAACTGGGCGAGGCGCACCTGGCGCAGGGCTACTACTACTATCTGTGCAAGAGTGATCTGGACCAGGCGCAGGCGGCGTTCGAGCAGGCGCGGCTGGCCTTGCCCGGCAGTCCGGCGGTGCTGGAAGCCATGGGCAATATCGAGCGGCGCCGTGGCGCGCAGCAGAAGGCGGCGGAGTATTTCGCCCAGGCCATGCAGCTGGATCCGCGCCATACCGAATTGCTGGGCAACCACGCCTTGACCCTGGTGGAGCTGCGCCGCTTCGATGAGGCGCGCGCCCTGACCGACAAGGCCCTGGACGTGGCTCCGGATGACCCTGCCATGATCGCGCTGCAGGTTTTTACCTATCAGGCCGAGGGCCGCATCGGGCAGGCGCAAAAGCTGCTGGACCTGTTGCCGGGCCGACTGCAGGAAGTGGATGTATTCGACTACCAGGTGCTGCAGCTGATCTATCAGCGTCGGTACGCCGAGGCGATCGGGAAACTCAGGCAGGCGCTGGCGCAGGATCTCGGGCCGCTAGGCATCGGCGCCGGCGACTATTACTACCTGCTGGGCGTGGCGCAGCGCGCCGCCGGCGATGCCGCGCTTTCGCGGCAGGCTTTTGCCGACGGGCGCAGCTACCTTTCCGGTTTCGTCGGCGCCGTACGCTCCACCGACAACGAAGCTTATCTGCATGCCATGCTGTGCCTGATGGACTCGGGCCGCGGCGAAGTCCCGTCCGCGGGCGGTGACTGCGAATCCGTCGAGAACGTAGCGAATGCCGGCGGCCCCTTTGGCCTGAGTGCCAGGGAAGCGTTGGCGCGTGCCTACGCCTTGCAGGGAAAGACGGACGCCGTTATCGCCGCCTTACCGGAGTTGCTGCACGAGTCCTATTACAGCTATCTCTACAGCACTCCGCTGACTCCGGCGCTGCTGCGTCAGGACCCGGTGTGGGATGGCTTGCGCGCCGATGCGCGGTTCCAGGCCCTGGTGGACGCGCCGCCGGGGTATTAAGGGCCGTTTTTCACCACGCGTGCCATGTGTGCCATGGTTTTATGTTGGTACGCATGCGATGAGCGGGTTTCGCCGGGGTCTGATCTTTCCTGGGGGTATTGCGACAGCCCTCCCGGGTAGCGCTGCGCGCTTCCCGGGCTACGGGGAGTGGTTCGGGAACTCAGAGCTTGGGAATGCGGATGCGGCTGATCATCAGCGAGCCGGACACCGCGAACATCAGCACCAGCGGATGCAGGGTGAAGTGCCAGATCTTGACGGCGCCGAACCACAGCTCGTCGGCCAGGGCGCCCTGCCAGGTGGCGACCCACAGCACCACCACCAGCAGCAGCGAGGTGGGGATGGGCGTGCCCTCGAAATACTTGACCTTGCCGCTGCCCTCGGAGAGCGTCTCGGCGGTGACGTTGTAGCGGGCCAGGCGCGATACGCCGCAGGCGACGAAGAAGCCCAGCACCACGCGGTCGATCAGGCCCTGCATGCCGCAGCCGTAGCCGATGACGGCCGGCACCACGCCGAAGGAGATCACGTCCGCCAGGGAATCCAGCTCGCGCCCCAGGTCGGAGCTGGTGCTGCGCCAGCGCGCGATGCGTCCGTCCAGCACATCGAACACCAGGGCGGCGACGACCAGCCCGCAGGCGTAGTAGATATGCTGCGGCTCGCCGATCTGCAGGTAGGTCATCATCGAAAACAGCGCGCCGACGCCGCACACGGCGTTGCCCAGGGTGAACCAGTCGGCGAGATGGAACTCGCGGATCATCTGGAAGGGTTTGCGCTGGCTCATGGTTCCCTCAGAATTGCGGTAGCGGCGCCGTCCGGGCGTAGGCGCGGAACAGGGTGCGGGCCAGCACGCCAAGGATCTGGCGCACTTCGTCCGGGGTCTGGTGGCGCAGCGGCAGGATCACCGCCTCGCCCAGCGACATCACCGCGCGGGCGAATTCCTCCAGGTCGCCGCCCAGGTCGAACTGGCCCTGATCGACGCCGCGCCGCAGGGCGGCCTCGATCACTTTCCAGGAGCGCTGCTCGAAGGCGCGCTGCGCTTCCGACAGGGCGGCGGTTTCCGGGCCGGCCGGCACCAGCCAGTAGCCAGCCACGCCGTTGAGCACGCGCGGATCGCTCAGCAGCCGCTCCAGGCCGTGGAACAGGGCCAGCACCGCCTTGGCGCCGTCGTGTTCCCCGGCCATCGGCTCGAAAATATAGTGGTCGAACAGGGCGTGCAGCCGCTGCAGGCAGTCCAGGTACAGGGCTTCCTTGCCGGTGTAGTGCCAGTACAGCGCGCCCTTGCTCAGCCCGGTGGCGGTGGCGATGTCGCCGATGGAGACGCCGGCAAAGCCGTAGCGCGCGAACAGCTCGAAGGCGCAGTCCTGAATGGCCTTGAGAGTGTCGATCTGCTGGTGGGCGGGCTTGCGCGGCATTTGCGATGATTAGGCGGTCAAAAGCATCGGGTGTGAAGGATCGAATATGTACGTGCCGTCCCAGAACCGCATGGACGACCGCGCCGGGCAGCTGGCGTTCATCCGTCAGTATAGCTTCGCCACGCTGGTGACGGCCGCTCCCGGCGCCGCGCTAAAGGCCACGCACCTGCCGTTCGTAGCGGTGGAGCAGGGCGCGGAGCTGCGCCTGGTGGCGCACCTGGCGCGGGCAAACCCGCAATGGCGGGATTTTGCCGATGCGGCGGAGGTACTGGTGATTTTCCAGGGGCCGCATGCCTATATCTCGCCCAGCCTGTATCAGCGGCACCCCAGCGTGCCAACCTGGAACTATGCGGCGGTGCACGCCCACGGCAGCCTGCGCCTGCTGGAGTCGCGCCAGGACAAGCTGGCTGCGCTGCGCCAATTGGTGCTGGCCAACGACGCGCCCTGGCTGGCGGAAATGGAGCGCCTGCCCGAAGACTTCCTGGCGCTCAAGCTCGACGGCATCGTCGCCTTCGAGATCGCGGTGACGCGGCTGGAGGCGCGCTGGAAGCTGAGCCAGGAGCGCTCGCCGCAGGAGCGGCAGGCCATCGTCGACGCCCTCGCGGCCAGCCCGGACAGCGCCGCCCAGGCCACGGCGGCAATGACCGTGGTGGACCCACCCCGATGAGCGACTTCGTGCCGATCCGCGCGCTGGCCGCCGAACTGGCACGGGCGCGCCGCGTGCTGGTCATCACCGGCGCCGGCATCTCCGCCGACTCCGGCCTGCCCACCTATCGCGGTGTCGGCGGCCTCTACGGCAACGGCCCCACCGCGGACGGCGTGGCGATCGAGGAGGCGCTGTCCGGCGCCATGATGCGCACGCGGCCGGAGCTGTGCTGGAAATACCTGGGCGAGATCGAGCAGGCCTGCCGCGGCCGGCAGCCCAATGCCGGACACGAGGTGCTGGCGGCGCTGGCACCGCGCTACGAGCAGTTCACCGTGCTGACCCAGAACATCGACGGCTTCCACCGCAACGCCGGCAGCCGCGACCTGATCGAGATCCACGGCAATCTGCACCAGCTGCATTGCAGCTCCTGTCCCTATGAAACCGAGGTGCGGGATTACGACGGGCTGGACCTGCCGCCGTCTTGCCCCTATTGCGCCGGCCTGGTGCGGCCGCGCGTGGTGCTGTTTGGCGAGGCGCTGCCGGAGCGTGAGCTGTCGCGCCTGTACCGGGTGATCGAGCAGGGCGTCGACCTGGTCATCAGCATCGGCACCACCAGCGTGTTTCCCTACATCGCCCAGCCGGTGATCGCGGCGGCGCGGAAGGGCGTCCCGACGGCGGAGATCAACCCGGGGGCGAGCGAGGTGACGCATCTGGTGCGCTATCGCATCCGCGAGCGGGCGGCGGCGGCGCTGCAGCAGTTGCGGGAGATGCTGGACGGTGAGACAGGAACGGGGCTGAAGGCGCGGGCGCGTTAAGAATCTATAGACGTTACGTCTGTCATCCTGAGCGCAGCGAAGGATCTGGCCTTATTGGTTGGCGCTCAATGCCATCCTTGGCGAGACCTTGCCGATATCTGAGAGCCCGGCCCGGCCATCCATGGCCGGGCGTTCACCACCCCAGCGAGCTTCGCTCGCTAAACGGAGTGGTTCACCCTTCGCTGCGCTCAGGATGACAGATCGCTAAATCTAGTCGTTCTTCATCAACTCGTAACCCAGCGCAGTCGCCAGCGGCCGTGGCGTGAAGCGGATGCTGAACGCCGCCAGCCAGTTCATCCAGCCGATCACTGCGCTGGAACGCCGCGCCAGCATCTTGCGCAGTCCGGCGCGGGCCACTTCGGCGCTGCTCATCAGGGTCAGGCGGTGGAACCAGGTGGGTTTCTGGCCGGAGACCTGGAGGAATTCCGTGGCGGTGACGCCGGGGGAAATGACGGTGCAGGACACGCCGCTGCCGCGCAGCTCGTAATTGAGCGCTTCGCCGTAGCTGAGCACATAAGCCTTGGTGGCGGCATAGGCAGCGTAGGTGGGAGTGGGTTGATAGGCGCCGGTGGAGGCGATCTGCATGATGTAGCCGGAGCCGCGCTTGACCATGTCCCGGGCGAACAGGCGGGTCAGCTCGGTCAGGGCCAGCATGTTGAGCTGCAGCATCTGCCGGGTCTTGGTCCAGGGCAGGTCCAGGTCGCGGCCGAACAGGCCGAAGCCGGCGTTGTTGATCAGCACGTCCACGGCCAGGCCTTGCAGCTTCAGCAGATCGTGGAGCGCCTGCGGCGCCTCGGCGGCGCCCAGGTCGAGGGTGACGATGCTGACTTTCACGCCGCGCTGCAGCAATTCCGTCTGCACCTGCTTGAGCAGGTCTTCGCGCCGCGCCACCAGCACCAGGTTGCAGCCCATGCCGGCCAGTTCGCGGGCGAAATCCACCCCCAGGCCGGAGGAGGCGCCGGTGACCAGCGCGGTCTTGCCGCTCAGCGTCGGATTTGTCACTGGCCCGTCTCCCGATTTGCCGTTTTCCTGCCCGGGCGGGGAGCCTAGCATGCTGCCATGGGCAAGGCGGTGGCGGCCGGCGGCATGGTCGCTAATAGGCCTTAATGCACTTAACAATAAAACCTAAGTGACTGTTTAATGAGGCTGAGCCATAATCGGCTTGGGAGTTGAACCACGCTCAAGGCGCATTCAAAGCGCATACCTATATAGAGTGAGTCATCAATGATTCCGTCGCGCCAGCCGCCGTCCAGCAAGCGGCAGCCCTTCAGCCGTGTCCGTGCCCTGTTTCTGGCCGCCGTCCTGATTCCCGCCGTGATTCCCGCGCTGTCGGCCGCGGATGGCGGCGGTCCGGCCGATCTGGTGAGCATTTACGTCAAGGCCCTGGACGCCAATCCACAGTATCAGGCGGCGGTGGCCGAGTTTCGCGAAGCGTCCGAGGCCAAGCCGCAGGCCCTGGCCAAGCTGCTGCCGCAGATCGGCGCCGGCGCCGGCGCCGGCGAGCTGGACCAGGCGGTCAGCGGCAATTTCTTCCGCGGTATCCTCGATACCACCAACGGCAGCGGTGACGGCATCCAGGTCAATCATCGCGACCAGTTCTACAGCGTCGGCTACCAGGTGGGGCTGACCCAGGTGCTGTTCGACTGGGGGCTGTTCAAAACCTATGACCAGGCCGAGCTGAAAGTAGGGCAGGCCGGCGTCAAGGTCTACGAGGCGCTGGACAACCTGCGCCTGCAGACCGCGCAGGCCTATTTCGACGTGCTGACGGATCAGGATGGCGTGCATTTCGCCAGTGCCGAGAAAGAGGCCGTGGGCGAGCTGCTGGAACAGGCCAAAAACAAGCTGTCCAGCGGCCTGGTCACCGATGTCGAGGTGAAGCAGGCGCAGGCGGAGTACGACCTGTCGGACGCCAGCCTGATCGATGCGCAGAACACCCTGGAAGTGGACCTGACGCAGCTGCAGCTGCTCACCGGCGGGCAGAGCTATTCCCGGCTGAAGCCGCTGGGCTCGCTGTTCCAGCCGGCGCCGCCGGACCCGAACAAGCTGGAGGTGTGGCTGGAGCGCGCGCAGTCGCAGAACCTGCTGCTGCAGGACCGGCACTACGGCACCGAGATCGCGCAGAAGGAAATCGAGATGCAGAAGGCGGCGCGCCTGCCCACGCTCGATGCCAGCGCCAAGCGCAGCTATGAATATGCCGATGGCGGCATCACCAACGGCATCGCCGCCGGCGACAACCACGCCATCGACCAGAGTGTGTACCTCAATTTCAAGGTGCCGATCTACACCGGCGGCGCCATCACCTCCGCGGTGCGCGGCGCCGAGGCCGGCTTCCAGCGCGCGCAGTACGAGGAAGCCGCGGCGCGCAACGACGCCAAGCACAGCACCCAGGTGGCCTTCCTCAACAGCACTGCCGGGCTGAGCCACATCAGCGCGCTGAACCAGGCCGTGCAGTCGGCGGTGGCCGCCGAGGAAGCGGCGCGCGTCGGCTACGGCGTCGGCACCAAGACCTATTCCGACGTGCTGCTGGCGGTGCGCACCCGCTACAAGGCGGAACGCGACTACACCCAGGCGCGCAACGGCTTCATCGTCAACTTTCTCAAGCTGAAACAGGCCGCCGGGGCGCTGAGCCACGCCGACCTGCTCACCATCAATCGCTGGCTGCAGCAATAAAACCGGAACTTAGGGATCAACCACCAGATGGAAACGCCGCGCCACCCCTACCGCAAGTTCGTCTTCGCCGCCGCCACGCGCACCGCGGCCGGTTACTACTCCGTCACCAGCCCGCGCCACGGCCGCTCGTTCCGGCTGGAGCCGGCGGAATTCGAGCTGGCGCGCCTGTTCGACGGCGACCGCAGCGGCGTGGAGATCCGCCAGAGCGCGGCGCGCCTGAGCGGCCGCGAGTTCAGCGCGCCCGAGCTGGAACAGTTCGCCAACGAGCTGGCGCTGGCCGGCCTGCTGCAGCCGGGCACGCAGGAGCCGCTGCCGGTGCCGCCGCAGAGCGACGAGGAAGCCGCCGCCGCCGGCTGGCTGGGGCAGCGCGCCGCGCCGGGGCCTGAGATCGCGGCGCCGTCGACACTGCCGGGCTCGCTCAGCGGCAGCGGCCGCATGGGCACGCTGACCTCGCTGTGGGGTGCTTTCCGCGGCACTTCCGATCCGCTCAGCTTCGCCTTTTCGGTGCGGCCTTTCCTGTGGCTGGGCGGCCTGCTCAACTGGGCCCTGTATTCGAGCCTGCTGGTCTACGGCCTGATCGCCCTGTCCTTCGGCGCGGTGTTCGCGCTGTGGGTCAACCGCGTCGGCGTCGCCAGCGACGTGGTGCAGCTGATCCATCCGCTGCCGTTCGCGCTGATGGCGCTGGGCTGCCTGGCGCTGCTGGAATTCCTCGGCGAGGTGGCCCGCGCCGCCGCGGTGCGCAGCGCCACCGGCGTGGTGCCGCGCTTCGGCATCCAGCTCGGCGTGGCTCTCATACCGTATTTCAAGGCAGAGACCTCGGGGCCGGCGGAAGCCACCGACCGCGTCACCCGCATGCGCATCCTCGGCGCCGCCATGGTGTCGACGCTGACGGTGGAAGTGCTGGCCATCGCCGGCTGGTTCGCCTTCCACCACGGCCACGACTTCCTGCCGGTGTTCTGCATCGGCCTGGCCATCGCCGCGATGATCTGGATGTTCATCCTGGTCAACCCGCTGGCCAAGCGCGACGGTTACCACGTGTTCGCCAACCTGGTGCAGGTGCCGGACCTGCGCGAGCAGGCGCTGGTCGCCCTGTTCGGCTACCGCAAGCCCTGGCTCGACACGCGCCGCGTGCCCAACTCCGTGCTGTATGTCTACGGCGCGCTGTGCATCGCCTACCTGGCCTGGGTCATCGTCTGGCTGGTGCTGTTCCCCGGCGAGTGGCTGGCCGGCGGCTGGGGTCCGGCCGGCGTGGTGGTGTTCCTGGCGGTGGTCGGCTACTACATCTACCTGCAGGTCAGCCGCCTGCTGTCGCAGCGCGCCAACATCGGCGGCGAAATCGTCATCCCGCCGCCCAACCGGCTCGACTGGATCATCATCGGCGCCATCGTCGCGGTGGCGCTGTTTCCCTGGCCCTACGAGCCGAGCGGCGATTTCACCGTGCTGCCGTATGCGCGCGCCGACGTGCGCGCCTCGATCGCCGGCGATGTGCGCAAGGTGCTGGTCAAGGAAGGCGACGCGGTCAAGGCCAACGACGTCATCGCCGAGCTGGCGGACGACGAGGAGCAGGCGGCGGTGGCGAGCAGCAAGGCCGATATCGCCAAGCTCTACGCCGAGTTGCAGTTGCTCAAGCTGGGCGCGCGCCCGGAAGAGATCGACCTGGCCCGTCAGGAAGTGGCTACGGCGCAGAAGAAATACGACTACGCCCAGGCCGAGGCGGTGCGCCAGGAAAAGGCTTTCAACCAGAAGGCCGTGAGCGAGCAGCAGTACCAGCATTACCTGTCCGAAGCGCAGGTCGGCCAGCAGCAGTTGCTGGAGTCCAAGCGCCATCTCGACCTGATCAGCGGCGCGGCGCGGCCGGAGAAGCTGGACGAGATCCGCGCCGAGATCGCCAGCGCGCAGGCGCAGTTGCAGTACCACAGCCAGCAGCTCGAATACACCAAGGTGCGCGCGCCGATCGGCGGCCGCGTGGTGTCCGGCACGCTGCTCTTCGCGGTGGGCGACTACCTTGAGCGCGGCGCCCTGCTGGCGCGCATCGAGGACAGCAACCACCTGCAGGTGCAGATCAGCCTGCCGGAAACCGCCATCGGCGAGATCGCGGTCGGCGACCATGCCTGCGCCAAGGCCTGGGGCGTGCCGTACGCCTGCTATCCCGGCACGGTGACGCAGATCGCGCCGAGCGCCGACATCACCACCGATGGCCGCGTCATCCGCGTAATGATGCAGGTGGACCAGGTCGACGGCCGCATCCGGCCGGAGATGACCGGCTACGCCAAGGTCCATGCCGCGACCTATCCGCTGATCGTGGCGTTCACCCGGCCGGTGGTGCGCTTCTTCCTGGTCGAGGTCTGGTCTTGGCTGCCTTGAGGCCCACGATGAAGGGTCCGCAAATGAACGCGAATAAACGCGAATTTAAAAACCCAAAGATGATTTTTATTTGCGTTTATTTGCGTTCATTCGCGGACTGCAATGCTGTTTTCCCGACATGACTGCCATAGCGCCGTTGCGCGAGATCGGCGAGCTTCCCCGCAGCCCTCTGCCGGCGCCAGCCGATGGCGGACTGCGCGAATCCGATTTTCGCCTGATCAACGACAGCGGCTTCGGCGACGGTCTCAACAACTACGCCCACAGCATGGCGTGGTTCGAGGGCAAGCTGTACGTCGGCACCACCCGCGGCACCTGGGCCATGACCAAGGTCAACACGCCGGTGCCGGATCTGAAGCCCTGGCCGACCGAGTGCCCGGACGATGTGTACCAGGTGGACCGGCGCGCCGAGATCTGGTGCTACGTGCCGGAGACCGACACCTGGACGCGGGTCTACCAGGCGGCCTACGTCAAGGGCCGCACCAAGCCGGTGGTGCCGCGCTACATCGGCTATCGCGGCATGACCATCTTCCAGGGGCCGACCGACGCCAAGCCCTGCCTGTACGTGTCCACCTGGGCACCGCAGCAGGCCGAGCCGCCGGACATCCTGCGCTCCGAGGACGGCGTCACCTTCGGCACCGTGCCGCGGCCGCCGTGGGACGTGACGGTGCGCTCCTTCCGCACCCTGCAGGTGTTCAAGGGGCGGGTGCACACCAGTCCCACCGGTTCCAGCGGCGCCGCCGGCAAATCGCAGGAGTGCGTCGCCTCGGAAGCGGCGGTGTACTGCACCGACGATATGCAGACCGCGCGCTGGCAGCCGGCCAGCGAGGACAGCTTCGGCGATCCGACCAACCTCACCGTGTTCGAGATGGCGGAGTTCAACGGCCATCTTTACGCCGGCACCGTCAACGCCGCGCAGGGCTTCCAGTTGTGGAAGACCGACGGCGCCTCGGGGCCGCCGTACCAGTGGAAGCGCGTGCTGCAGCATGGCGCCTGGCGCGGCCCGTTCAACGAGGTCTGCGGCAGCCTGTGCGTGTTCAAGGGCGCGCTCTATGTCGGTACCGGCATCGTCAACGGCGGCTATCACCGCGCCGAGAAAATCGGCCCGGCGGCGCCGGAGCTGCTGCGGGTCTGGCCGGACGATTCCTGGGACCTGCTGATGGGGTATTCGCGGCTGACTCCGGACGGGCTCAAGGTGCCGCTGTCCGGGTACTCCGGCGGCTTCGACAATATTTTCAACGGCTACGTCTGGCGCATGGGCGTGCACGGCGACTGGCTCTATGCCGGCACCATGTCCTGGGCCAATGTCATTCCCTACCTGCACGTGGAAATGTGGCCGGAGGAAATGCTGGTGCTGATGCAGCGCTGGGGCAAGGAAGAGATGGTGCGCCGCTACGGCGGCTGCTCGCTGTACCGCTCGCGCGACGGCGTGCGCTGGGAGCCGGTGACGCGCTCCGGCTTCGGCAACAAATACAACTGGGGCATCCGCAACATCGTCTCGACCCAGCACGGCCTGTTCATCGGCACCGCCAATCCGTTCGGGCCGACGGTGGCGATCCGCCGCGACAAGCGCTGGGTCTATGTCGACAATCCCCGCGGCGGCTGCGAGGTGTTCCTCGGCGGCGAGCCGGACGCCGGAAAATGATCGTCTCCGCGCCCCTGCTGGTGCTGTCCGCGCCCGGCGCGGAAGCGGCGCGCCTCGCCGCCATGCTGGGCCGGCATCCCGCTGCCTATGGCTTGCCCGAGCTGAACCTGCATCTGGCGCCCACGGTGGAAGGCCTGCTGTCGGTGTTCCAGGTCACCCAGGGCAATGCGCAGGACGGCCTGTTGCGCGTGGTGGCCGAGCTGTATTGCGGCGGCCAGGGTGATGCGGACATCGTCGCCGCGCGCGAATGGCTGAAGCGCCGCGCCGACTGGAGCAGCATGGAGCTGCTGGACGAGCTGGGCGAGCGCATCGCGCCAAAGCTGCCGGTGCTGGCCGAAAGCAGCCTGGCCTGGCGCCTGCTCGAGGTCGAAGCCTGGCTGGCGCGGGTGCCGGATGCGCGCGTGCTGCAGGTGGTGCGCCATCCGCGCACGCAGTGCGCCGAGCTGGCGTCGCGGCTGCAGGGCCCGCTGTTCGTGCCTCCCGACTACAAAGACTATGGCGTCGATCCGGCAGTGATCGATCCGCAGCTGGCCTGGTATCGCATCAACCGCAACATCGGCCAGGCGCTCGGCGCGCTGCCGGCCGCGCAGCGCCGGCAGGTACAGGCCGAAGACCTGTTCGCCGCACCCGAGGACACGCTGCGCGCGCTCTGCGGCTGGCTCGGTCTGCCCTTCGGCGAAGCCGCTCTGTACCGCATGATGCACGCCGAGGATGGACCCTATGCACGCATCGGCAGCACCGCGGCGCCGTACGGCATGGAGCTGGAATTCCACGAGGCGCCGCAGTTCAGCGGCCGCCTGCGGCCGCGCCTGGGACTGGAAGGTCCGGCAGAGTGGCGCCGTGATGGCAAGGCGCTGGCGGCAGAGGTGGTGACGCTGGCGCGGAGTTATGGATATCGCTGAATAGAAGCATCTTGTCATCCTGAGCGCAGCGAAGGGTCTGGCTGTGCGCAGAGGCCAGATCCTTCGCTGCGCTCAGGATGACAATTGATATTTTCTCGCTTGAATTGCAAACGTATCCACTATGACCGCCAGCAAAAAATCCAAAGCCAAGCCCGCCGCCAAAACCAGCCGCATCGACTGGACTACCAAGACCGCCCTGGTCACCGGTGCCAACCGCGGCATCGGCCTGGAAACGGCGCGCCAGCTCGGCCAGGCCGGCTGCAAGATCGTGTTGGCCGCGCGTGATATCCAGCTGGGCGAGGAAGCGGCGCAGCCCCTGCTTGCCGAAGGCCTGCGCGTGCGGGTGGAGAAGCTGGATGTATCCGATGAGCAATCGGTGAAGGATTGCGCCAAACGGCTGAAGAAGTCGCGCGTCGGCATCGACATCCTGGTCAACAATGCCGGCATCTACGACCGCACGCCGATCATGGAGCTGGAGACGGAAACCTTCATGCAGGTGTTCCGCACCAATACCCTCGGCGCGCTGTGGTGCAGCCAGGCTTTCATTCCCGGCATGGTCGAGCGGCAATGGGGGCGGGTGGTGATGGTCAGCTCCGGCCTAGGCACTTTCAGCCGAGGCATGCTCGGCCACCCTTGTTACGCCATCTCCAAGGCGGCGCTCAATGCGCTGACCATCAAGCTGGCGCAGGCCACGCCGGACGTGGTGAAGATCAATGCGGTGCGTCCGGGCTGGGTCAAGACGCGCCTGGCCGGGGCGCTAGGCAAGGATTCGGTGGAGACCGGCGCCGAGCGAGTGGTGCACCTGGCATTGCTGCCGGACGATGGCCCCACCGGCGGTTACTTCCGCGGCAAGCGATCCAGCCGCTGGTAAGGCCCCGGGTGGGAAAAGCGTGTTGTTCAGAGTCATAGCGCGGCGCTACACCACTCCCCTCTCCCGCTTGCGGAAGAGGGGTTGGGGGAGAGGGCGCTTTTCCACGCTTCACGGCCCCTCTCCCGGCCCTGTGGGCCACCCTCTCCCGCAAGCGGGAGAGGGGACAAGCGTTTCCTCCTAAATCCAAAATACTCTAAGAATCCACTTCCGCCGCGGCCAGCACACCTTGCCGGCTCTGCCTGCCCCAGTGGCTGCTGCCGGCGAGAAAGGCCCACCAGCCCCAGGCGGCGCCGGCATGGCGCAGCAGCTGGAAGGTGAAGGGCTCGGCCACGGCCGCGAGCAGCGCGCCGAAGAAGCTGGCGCGGTGCCGGTCATCCACCCAGCGCCGATACCATTGCACCGAGGCGAGGTGGTAGGCGAGGTCAATCGCGATCTTGATTCCGATCAGGGTGGCCACCGGCACGAACACGCCGCTGCGGCCGCCCAGCGCATAAACCAGCAGCAGGAAAAAGGCGGTGAGGCCGTAGAGCGGTTGCAGCGTGTCCACCGCCTTCACCGGCAGCATCAGGGTGCCCAGCCAGCCGTACTGGCGGTTGCCCACCATCGAGCGATACCAGTACTGGGTCTGCAGAAAGCCGCCGAACCAGCGCTGGCGCTGGCGCAGGAAGGCGGGGATGGTGGCCGGCGCATCGGTGCGCGCCTGGGCGGTGCCCAGCACGCGGAAACGCCAGCTGCGCCCCTGCGCCTGCGCGTGACGGCGCAGACGATGGATCAGTTCATAGTCTTCCACCATGCACTGTGGATCGAAGCCACCCACCGCCAGCAAGGCTTCGCGGCGGAAGCCGGCAAAGGCGCCGGAGATCAGCAGCAGGCTGTCCAGCTGCATCCAGGCATGGCGCGACAGGAAATTGCGGATGTACTCGTAGGTCTGGAACCATTGCAGCACGCGTGCCCCCGGGGCGCCGCCGCACACCGGACTGAGCACGCCGGTAGCCGCGACCAGTTCCGGCTCGGCCGAGAAGGCCCGGCGGAACGCGGCGATGGCGCCCGCTTCGAGCAGGGTATCGGCATCCACCGTCAGTACGACTTCGGTGTGCAGGTGCAGGGCCGCGGCATTGAGGGCGCGCGCCTTGCCGCCGTGCGGCAGGCGCAGCCAGCGCAGGGTCGGATATTGTGTGCCCGGCTCGCTGATCTGGCCCAGTGCGGGCGCTGCCAGTCCATAGCGGCTGCCGAGCAATTCGGCTGTGCCGTCGCTGGAGCCGTCGTCGGCGATGACGATGCAGTCCAGGGCCTGCGCCTGTGCCAGCAGGATGCCCAGGGTCAGGGGCAGGGCGGCCGCCTCGTTGTGCGCGGCGACGATCACGCCCAGCGTGACGCTGGATTCAGTTGCTGCCGCCGGTGCTACAGCGGGCCGCAGCAGCCGCCGCGACTGCCAGCCTACGAACAGCAGTAGCACGGTGTCGTAGACGATATAGGCGATGCCCACGCCCCAGGCCAGCACGCCGCCGAGCTTGAACGAAGCGGCGAAGAGCAGCAGCCACAACAGCAGCACGCTGCCGTGGATCAAGATGCTGGCGAGGGGCGTCGGCGGCGGCGATAGCCGCGGCGAGTTGGCGGTGAGGGCAGAAGCGAGGGAATTCATGGAACCAGAATGATGCCGGACGATCAATATGATGCCGGGCGAGCGGCTTTGGATTGAATGCGTGCGACAAGCCGCCCGCCTCGAATAGACTGTGACTGCGGTAGTTTGTTCCACCGGCTCACCGCTGGGTTGCAGCTTGCGAGTTCCATTCATTAATTGATCTATTGATATTGCCTTCAGCTCCGTTTTCGGGATTTGAATGAACCCTCCGTCGCGCTACAACAGGCCTGCCATCGTCCTGCACTGGCTGGTCGCCGCCCTGATGGCCCTGAATGTCGCCTTAGTGCTGCCCATCGACCTGTTTCCGGACAGCTGGGGCAGGCCGATCATCGACACGCACAAGTCGATCGGCATCACCGTGCTGGGGTTGGCCCTGCTGCGCCTGCTGTGGCGCCTGGCGCATGCGGCGCCGCCGCTCCCCCAGGGCTACCGGCGCTGGGAGCGCCGGGCTTCCCGCCTGGCGCACAGTTTGCTCTACGCCCTGATGTTCGCCCTGCCGCTGTCCGGATGGATGCACGACTCGGCCTGGAAGGACGCGGCCACGCATCCGATGAAACTGTACGGCCTGGTACCGTGGCCGCGGATCGCCTGGATCGTCGACATCGATCCCGCGCGCAAGGAGCAGCTGCACCAGCTGTTCGGCGGCTGGCACACGGCGCTGGGTTATATGCTCTATGGGCTGGTGGCGCTGCATCTGGCGGGCGCGCTGAAGCATCAGTTCATCGACAAGGAGCCGGAATTGCAACGCATCGGTTTGTAAGGCGTTGGCGGAGCGATTCCAGGTGGCCCTGTGAAATCCGACCGCAGTCGAGCCCCAGCCGGTTCGTTATCCCGGCAGCATCATCCAGCCAGGGAGTGCGCCACCGCCTCCGCCAGACGGATGCCGTCGACGGCCGCCGACAGGATGCCGCCAGCGTAGCCCGCACCCTCGCCGCCCGGGTACAAACCCTTGACGTTGAGGCTTTGCAGGTCTTCGCCGCGGGTGATGCGCAGCGGCGAAGAGGTCCGGGTTTCGATGCCCGTCAGCACCGCTTCCGGTGCGTCGAAGCCGCGGATCTGGCGGCCGAAGGCGGGCAGGGCCTCGCGGATCGCCTCGATGGCGAAGGCCGGCAGGGCGCCGCTCAGGTCGCCGAGTTTCACGCCCGGCTTGTACGAGGGCACAACGCTGCCGAGCACGGTGGAGGCGCGGCCCGCCAGGAAGTCGCCGACCAGCTGACCCGGCGCTTCGTAGCTGCTGCCGCCAAGTAGGTAGGCCTGCGATTCCAGCCCCTCCTGCAGCGCCAGGCCCGCCAGGGGCCCGTCCGGATAGTCCACCTCGGGCGTGATGCCGACGACGATACCGGCGTTGGCGTTGCGCTCGTTGCGCGAGTACTGACTCATGCCGTTGGTGACTACGCGATTGGGCTCCGAGGTTGCCGCCACCACTGTGCCGCCCGGGCACATGCAGAAGCTGTAGACCGAACGGCCGTTGGCCGCATGGTGTACCAGCTTGTAGTCAGCCGCGCCTAGCGCGGGATTGCCGGCATAGCGGCCGTGCCGCGCGCGATCGATCAGGGACTGCGGATGCTCGATGCGGAAGCCCAGCGAAAATGGCTTGGCCTCCATGTACACGCCGCGTCGGTGGAGCAGGCGGAAGGTGTCCCGCGCGCTGTGGCCGACGGCGAAGATCGCCTGGTCGCACTCGATGGTTTCGCCGCTCGCCAGGACCACCCCGCGCAGGCGGCCGCCGTCGATCAGGACATCGGTAACGCGTTGCTCGAAGCGGATCTCGCCGCCCAGGCGTTCGATTTCGCGGCGCATCTTTTCGACCATGCTGGCCAGGCGAAAGGTGCCGATGTGCGGCCTGGCGGCGTAGAGGATCTCCGCGGGCGCGCCCGCCTTCACGAACTCCTCCAGCACCTTGCGCCCGAGATAGCGCGGGTCCTTGATCTGGGTGTAGAGCTTGCCGTCGGAGAAGGTGCCGGCGCCGCCTTCGCCGAACTGCACGTTGGATTCGGGATGGAGCACGCCGCGCCGCCACAAGTCCCAGGTGTCCTTGGTGCGCTCGCGCACGGCCTTGCCGCGCTCCAGCACGATCGGGCGGAAGCCCATCTGTGCCAGCACCAGGCAGGCGAAGATGCCGCAGGGGCCGAATCCCACCACCAGCGGCCGCCGCGTCCCGGCCGGCGGCGCGGCGCTGACGAAGCGATAGCGCATGTCCGGCGACGGAGCGACGTTGCGGTCGCCGCGCAGGCGCGCCAGGATCGCGGCCTCGTCCGCCACCTCCACGTCCACGATGTACACAAACTGCAGGCCAAGCCTCTTGTGGCGCGCATCGTGGCTGCGCTTGAACACGGTGAAGGCCCGTAGTTCGCCCTCGCGCAGGCCCAGGCGCCGGGCGATGGCCGGCTCGAGCGCGTCGTCGGGGTGGTCGATCGGCAGGGTCAGTTCGGTGAGTCGGAGCATCGCTTCACGATGACGGGATCGGGTGCGCGTCAGGATGGTTCAAAGTATGAATTGTAGCCGGTGCTTCGGTCGGAACGATTGGGACTTCAGTGAGCCCACCGTTGTTGACATGGTTACGGAGCTGTCCTGATCGCGGGCGGCAGCCTACTGCAAAGCGGCCCATTGCGACAGGCAGGTGCAGGTTGAACGCTTCTGGCAAGCCGGCAGGTTCCTCTGGCCGACACTGCCAGGAGGGCGTCGGGATTCTTTCGCGATGGCGGTCTGAGCAAGCCCGTTCATACCGCCTTGCGGAAGGTCAGATTGATGCGCTGCGCGCCCAGCAGAGCCTGCCAGGCCGGCTTGAGCGGCGCCACGCCGTGATAGCGCAGGCGCGCCGGGCCGCCCCAGACCACCACGTCGCCGTGACTCAGGGGAACGCGCAGGCACTTAGCCTCCCGCCGCAGGCCGCCGAACAGGAAGGTGGCCGGGACGCCCAGCGAGACGGAGACGATGGGCTGGCTGAAATCCCGCTCGTCACGGTCCTGGTGGAGGGAGAGGCGCGTGCCGGGTTCGTAGCGGTTGATCAGGCAGGCGTCCGGCTCGAAGGCCTGGAAGCCACCCAGTGCGGCGGCTTGGGTCGCCAGTTGCCGCAACGCTTCCGGCATGGGCGGCCAGGGCCGGCCGCTGTCGGGATCGATCGGATCGTAGCGGTAGCCGCGGCGATCGCTGACCCAGCCGCGAGCGCCGCAATTGCTCATCGTCACCGACATACGCAGGCCGCCAGGCGTGAGCAGGTGGCGGAAGGGAGCTTGCGCCGTGACCTCCCGTACTGCCGCCAGGATGGCGGTGTCATTGGCCAGCGCCTGACCGCGCAGCACTACGGCGCCCGCAGTCAGCTCTTCGCGCCAGGTGCGGGTTTCGCCGGAATCCGCGAACAGGTCCAGGGTCATGCGGCCGCGCTCACAGGGCGTCGTGGAAAATGATGCCCAGTGTATGCCGCTGCCCCGAGCGCAGCCGGCTGACGCCGTGGCGCAGGTTGACGCGATAGCTGCCGCGCGTGCCGCGCACCGGCCGCTGATGAACGGCGAAGGCTACGGCATCGCCCTGGCGCAGCGGCACCACCTCCGCGCGCGACTGCATGCGCGGGCGCTGCTCGGTCAGGACGAATTCGCCGCCGCTGAAATCGCGGCCCGGCTCCGACAGCAGGATCGCCAGCTGGATCGGAAAGACATGCTCGCCGTACAGATCCTGGTGCAGGCAGTTGTAGTCGTCCACCCCATATTGCAGCAGCAGTGGCGTGGGCCGGCGCTGTCCCGCCTCATGGCAGCGCGCGAGGAATTCCACGTGCCGCGCCGGGTAGCGCACCGCGATGTCCATGGCGGTGTTCCAGCGGTTGGCGAGCGGCGCCAGGTGCGCATAAACCGAGCTGCGCAAGGCGGCGACGGGATCGGGCAGGGGATAGCTGAAATACTTGTACTCGCCGCGCCCGAAGCCGTGACGTGCCATCACCACGCGGCTGCGGAACAGTTCCTCTTCCCGATACAGCGCGGCCAGCGCCGAGCAGGCGGCCGCATCGAGCAGGCCCGCGATCACGGCGCTGCCCTGCGCGTCCAGATCCTGCTCGATGCGCCGCCAGTCGAGCGCATCGACGCGCGCGGCAAGGTCCGGTGCCGCGTCAGGGTAGGCCGGTTCGCGCAGGATGGCGCTCATGCGCGCGCTTCCCGCTGCAGCAGGGCGCGCTTGCGATGAACGCCCCAGCGATAGCCCGACAGCGAGCCGTCCTTCTTCAGGACGCGGTGGCAGGGGACGATGACCGCCAGCGTATTGGCGGCGCAGGCCGCACCGACTTCGCGCGCCATGGCCGGTGCGCCGAGCCGTGCCGCGAGGGCGCCGTAGCTGGTGGCCTGGCCGGGCGGAATCTCGCGCAGTGCTTGCCACACCCGCACTTCGAAGTCCGAGCCGCGCAGGTCGAGCGGCAAGTCGCTGACGGCCTGCCGCTGCTCGATCAGGCCGGCCAGCTCCGCCACGGTTGGCGCCAGTGCTTCGGGAGTCTCGGCCAGGTCGGCGTCCGGGAAGCGCTGGCGCAGCGCCTGGATGGAAAACTGGTCGGCATTGCCGAATTCCACCATGACCAGGCCGCGTGCGGAAGCCGCCGCGATGAAGGGTCCGAGGCTGCTGTCACCCCAGGCGTAACGTATGGTCTGTTGCACGATCTGCTCCACATGTCCGGTCGCAGGGCTGCGACGATGGGAGGAGATTAGTGGCCAGGGCCGCTGCGATCTTCCGGTTTCTTGCGCGCCTCCGGCCAACCCTTATTTTGCCAGCTCGGCCGGGATCAATACTTCGAGCACCAGCTTGGGCGCTATGAGCGTCGCCTGGTGTGGCACGCAGGGTGTGCCGCTGCTCTTCACGTTGCGGGTGGCGAACAGGGGCAGGATTTCCGTCTTGACCTGATCCAGCAATTCGCAATCCGCGTCGCTCAGGCCACCGCCGATGGTCACCTGTTTCCAGTAGGCATCGACGGCGGGCACATTCGCGTCCGTCGCCGGCTGCAGCGTGGTCGCCTTGATGTGCACGCCGGCAATGCGTGCAGGACGGTCGCTGGCCGCACTGCAGGCGCCGGGGGTAACCAGCGACTTGTCGTTGCGTGCACCCAGTTGCAGCAGGATCTGCCGCATCGAGTTTTCCAGTCCGCTGCAGGAATAGCGCGAGCTGAAGCCCATGTACTGGAAATCCAGTTCATGGGTGGACCAGTTCGCCGGCTGGTGCTCCTGGGCGCCGGCGGGGAACAGGCTGAAGAGTGCCGACGCGGCGACCCATGCAGCTGCACAAGGTATGCGACCGTTCATCATGATTCGCTCCTGATCCGGTACGGCGTGATTATGCACCCGGCCGGAGGGCGGCGGCGATGCCGGCATTCCGCTGGGCGGGGAACGACAATGGGTGCTTTTCCCCGGCAAGGTTGGCCTTGAAAATCTGATCCACCACGAATACGTGGTCGAGAATCCGGGCGGCCAGGTGCATGCCCTTCGGGATGAATATGCGGTTGAACATCCGCACAGCCAGTGGCAGGCCCTTCGGATGCGATGTCTCCACCGCTTGCAGCAAGGCGAACGGTTCGCTGTTTGCCCACACCTTATACTGATAGAGCGATGCAAATAGTTTCTTGGACCTGTGCTGCTCCTGTTTCAAGTCGGTTGCGCTGTGCCCTTGTTCGACGGTGAGAGTCATGGATTGGGATGGAAAAACCACGCTGGGTGACGGTTGGGCGGTCTACGAAGGCCCAACTGCAGACGCCAGGCCGCATCGCCATCTCGCCATTCAACTGACCATTGGCTTGCAGGAACCGGTCGCGGTCACCGGCGATCGCGGGACGGTGGTGAGCCCTGCCGTTCTAGTGCAGGCCGGAACGCGCCATCGGCTTGCACCTGTTCCAGGCGGCGTCCGGCTGGTTTTTGTCGAGGTCGACAGCCCCGCCGGCCAGGTGTGGAGATCGGCAACTGCCGGTGACCTTATCCTCCAGGCTCCCGCGCAGCTCGCTCGCGAGCTTCGGGTCGCCGAAGACGTGGCCGGCGCAATGAACCGTTTGAGCGCAAGCTATCCGGGCCGCGCGCTCGACGAGCGTCTCGCCGGCGTCCTGGCTGCGCTCGCGGAAAGCCCGGGCGGGTCCGGCGCCATCGGCCGCGCAGCCATGACGGCCAGGGTTTCCGTATCGTGCCTGCGCGCCCTGGCCGCCGAAGCCCTGGCGGCGCCGTTGGCCCAGTGGCGTCAATGGCGCATGCTGTGGAAGGCGGCTAGCGCCATCGCGGCGGGCCAGTCGCTGTCTGAGGCCGCGGCCGCGGCGGGATTCAGCGACCAGGCGCATCTGAGCAGAACCATGGCGCGCTTCTTCGGCATCACGCCGGGCGTGGCGGCGACGTCGCTGCGCAAGCCTCATGGCTTGCGCGCGGTGTAAAGCGAGATCGAGCCCGTCGGCGTGGGAACGACCAGATTTTCCGCCACCTGGATGAAACCCGCGTCGGCAATCAGCCGGGGCAATATTCCACGCGCGTTCTGGCCGGTCGTTTTCCAGCCATCGAAGGCCTGCACCAGCAGGAACGATGCCCTCATCCCCAGGGTTCTTTGAAGTCCGTAGTCGGCGATGAACAGGCGGCCTCCGGGCTGCAGAACCCTGGCCATGGCGCGAAGGATGCTTTGCTTCATGGGAAGGTCGCAGTGGTGCAGCACCAGGCTCGACACCGCCTTGGTCGCCCATCCGTCCGCCACGAATTCTCCGCTGCGGTCGCCCATGGCCTGACGCCATTCGATGGCCACCCCCATCGCTTCGGCCTTGGCTCTGGCGATGGCCAGCACCTCGGGATCGGGGTCGATGCCGACGATCCCGCAAGCGGGCGCCCGCTGCTTCAGGCCGATGCACAGACTGCCGGTTCCGGCTCCGAAGTCGACGATCGAATCCTCGTCCGCGGGCGCCATCAGGTTCAGCAAAGGCGACCGCCAGCGGCGTTCGCGGCTCATCACCGCAAGCACCCGGTCGTAACTGCCCGTCAGACTGGATTTGCCCAGGGCTGGGACGAATTTCTGATCTGGTTGCAAGGCTGGTCCTCTGCGCTCGCGGCTGTATTACCGTCGCCGCAGATTCCCACGCTCATAGGCCGGCGTATTGAACGTTTCGCCGTCTCGGCTACGAATCAGCTTCCCCGCGCTTTCCAGCGGGAATACTCGAGCGGCATGCATACCGCGCAGGGCCGGTAGCCGGCGGCCCGTGCAGCCGCTTCATCGAAAAAGAACACGCGCTGGGTGAGGTATCCGCCCTTGGCGATGGCTCTCAGCGCGGAAGGGCAATCGAGGCGTCCGTAGATGCGGCCGCGCCGGTGGCCGCCCAGGGTGCCGGGCTGTTTGCTGGGCCGGGGCTTGCCGTCCGGACCGAGCAGGGTCCAGCTTTTGCCCATCAGTGGCTGCTGTAGCCGCCGTCCACCGGCAGCATATGGCCGTGAATGAAGGAGGCTTCGTCGGAGCACAGCCACAGCACGGCCTTGACCACTTCCAGGGCGGTGCCGGCGCGCCCGGCCGGGTGCAGGGAGATGAAGCGGCGCAGGGCGTCCTCGCCGCGGTTGATGACGTTGAGGCCGAGGCCGGCCTCGATCAGGCCGGGGCAGACGGCGTTGACCCGCACGCCGCGGCCGGCATAGCTGATCGCGGCCGACTTGGTCAGGCCGGCGATGCCGTGCTTGGTGGCGGTGTAGGAGGCGTTGGCGCCGCCGTTGAGGCCGAGGATCGAGCAGTTGTTGACGATGGCGCCGCCGCCCTGGGCCAGCATCAGCTTGATCTCGTGCTTCATGCAGCGCCAGGTGCCGCTGAGATTGACGCGCAGGTTGCGCTCCCAGTCTTCCTCGCTGATGTCCGCCAGCGGGATGCCGCCGCCGCCGAGGCCGGCATTGTTGAAGGCGGCGTCGAGCCGGCCGTATTGCGCGACGATCCGCTCGAACATCGCGCCGACCTGGGCGGCATCGCCGATATCGGCGCCGAAGGCGTCGGCCTGGCCGCCGGCCGAGCGCACCGCCTCGACCGTGGCCTGCGCCGCGTCGAGCCGCACATCGCATACCGCTACGCGGTAGCCGCGCGCGGCGAAGGCGCTGGCGGCGACGCTGCCGATGCCGCCGCCGCCGCCGGTGATCAGTATGGTTTTGGCCGGGGTATCGCTCATCGCGTCAATTCCACTGCTGGTGACTTCAGGTAGTGGGGGAGGCGTCGCCGGATGCCGCGGAGCCGGCCTCGGCCTCCGGCAATGCAATGTTCAGGAATCGTGCCAGTCTCCGGCGTACGGCGCCAGCGTGACTCATCGGAAAGAAGTGGCCGCCCTGCGCGATCAGCTCCAGCTGCGCCTGCGGCAGCAGCTGCTGCAGGGCGCGGCAGGTCGGCAGGCAGCGCGAGTGCTCGCCGTAGATCAGCAGCAGGGGCATGGGCAGCGCGGCGATGGCCTCGGCTTCCAGGCCGGCCGCGATGAACTCGCTGCTGGCGCCGGTGGTGTCGAGCAGCGCCAGCCACTGCTTCGCCGCGCGCTGTGCGCCGCGGCCTTCGCCGAACGGCGTGAAGGCGTCGCGGGTGGCCGACTCGCCGCCTCCGATGCGCCAGCGCGCCAGCACCTCCAGGAACAGCAAGCCGACCTGCTTTTCCTGGTCCCAGTCGTGCCCCGATTTGGCGGCGATTTCGATCTCGAACGGCGACAGGTAGGGAGAATCCGACAGTTTCTGCTCCGGCTGCAGCCGGTTGACCTTGGTGTCCATGATCACCAGCTGCGACACCCGCTGCGGATGGCGCCCGGCGTATTCCAGCGCCACGCCCCCGCCGTAGCTGTGGCCGACCAGGGCGCAGCTTGAAATATCCAGATGGTCGAGCAGGGCGGCGAGGTCGCGCGACATGGTCACCGCATCGTAGCCGGAAGCCGGCACACCGCTATAGCCATGGCCGCGCAGGTCGAACAGGGTGATGCGGAAGTACCGCGATAGCGGCACCGCGTAGTGCAGGAACCAGAAGGCGCGGCTCGCCGCCAGGCCGTGCACCAGCACCAGGTCCGGGCCTTCGCCCATCTGCTGATAGGCGATGTTGACGCCGTTGAGGGTGGCTTCAGCCATGGTGGTGGGGCGCTGAGCTAAAAGGAATCGTCATTCCCGCGCAGGCGGGAATCCAGTTTTACGCTGGTGCGGATTTGCACTCTGAATGGATGCCGCATCGCTGTTGCCCTGGATTCCGGCTTTCGCCGGAATGACGTCAATTGATGAGAGGGCCGCGCCGGTTCAAAACTGGATTCCCGCCTGCGCGGGAATGACGGTGATTGAGGGGGCGGCGCCGTTGCCTCAGAGCTGCGCTGCCAGAAAATCCGCGATCTGCCCGATGGAGAGGTCGTCGACGTAGCGCCCGTCCTTCATCAGCAGCTTGTCGAACGCGACTTTCTTGTGCGTGATGTCCTCTTCGATCGCCACCACCAGCTGGATGATGTCGATCGACTCGAAGCCGAGGTCCGCCAGCAGGGTGGTGCTGCGGCCCATCTGGCCGTCGAACTCGTGGTCCCAGTCCTGGGTGAAGTCCTCGAGCAGGGCGGCGAGCTTGGCCACCAGCTGGTCGCTGGTGAGCTTGGCGGCGGATGCGGCGGATAGGTCGTTGGCCATTTCTTCAGTTTACTCGCTTTACTCGCTGCATCATTCCATGTAACCGAGCATCTGCAGCTGCTCGATGATTTGCTTCTTCTCGTTGTCGTCCATTTCCTCGGACTTCTCGCGCTCGCCACCGCGTACGGTGGGCGCGCCGATCTTGACCGGATGCTCCGACAGCCAAGTCTCGCTGAAGAAGCTTTCGGCGACCTTGCCCTCGAAATCGGACGGCGTGGGCAGGCCCAGGCTGTGCAGCAGGGTCGGGGCGACGTCGACGATCTTGCGCTTGCCGACCATGCCCTCGTCGCTGATGCCGGCGCCGCAGGCCATGAAGATGCCGTCCGGATGATGCGTGCCGATCGGGTTGGGGCGCTTCACCACCGCCGGCTTGAGGTTGCGGATCGAGACGAAGCCGTTGTCGCGCAGCACCAGGGTCAGGTCGCAGGCATCCTTCATGTGGGCGCCCTGGAACCAGTCCTCGCGCTTGAGCACGTCGACGATGACCGGCTCGCCGTCCTCGTTGCGCAGCTGCTTCAGGTCCTCGATCAGCTTGTCGCGGACGCGGTTGTAGTCCTTCTGCGGAATGCCCGGATCGCCCGGCTTCTCGGCGACGCGGATGTAGATGCCGTTGGAGGAGGGCGTGCGGCAGTAGGCGACGGTCTGGCTCCAGTCGAGGTTGGCGAAGTCCGAGGCCTCGCGGCGCAGGGCCTGCTCGCTGCCGTCGCTCACCGCCCATTTCAGATAACCCAGGTCTTCCAGGTAGCTGTTGATGCGCAGCACTTCCACCGTGGCGGTGAAGCCGTGGTCGGAGGCGAAGAACACCTGCGCTTCGGGGCCGACCAGCTCCACCAGGCGCTTGATGTAGCGATCGACATTGCCGAAATATTCGCGGCAGACGCCGCGCACGCGGTTGTACAGCTCGCTGCGCTCGGCCGGCATCAGGGCCGGGTCGAGGAACTGCCAGGCCTGGTGCTGGATCTTGTCGGTGCCGTCGAACATCACCGCCATCAGGTCCGGCTTGTCGTTGGCCAGGATGTATTCGGCGATGTGGAACCACTGCTCCTCGCGCGGCAGGTGATAGCGCACCCAGTTTTCCATGTCCGCGTCGGACAGGGTTTCCATCGCCTGCTTTTCCTTGTCGAAATCCCAGGCCAGCTCCTTCGGGTCGAAGCCGGGGATGGCCTGCTTGATGCGCTCGAACAGGCCCTGCGGATGCGAGTTGCGGCGCAGGTGCTTGGCCGGGATGAAGCCCGGCACGATGGCGCCGTTGGTGTTCTTCGGCGGCGGCGCGGTCAGCGGGAAGTTGAGCGCGGCGATGCTCTTGCCGGCGCGCGAGGCGATCGACCAGATCATTTCGGCATCGACGTCGCGGCTGTCGTAGAGGGTCCAGTAGACCTCGCCGCCCTTGTCCTCGGCACGGATGAAGTCGAACACGCCATGCTCGCCCGGCCCCTTGCCGGTCATGATGCTGGTCCAGGCCGGCGGCGTCAGCGGGTTGGGCGTGGAGCGCAGCTTGGCGCGCACGCCCTTCGCCATCAGGCTAGCCAGGAACGGCATGGCCACGCCTTCGCCCGGCAGGTCCCGGGTCATCTCGTTGAGGACGGTGTAAGTGCAACCGTCCATGCCGATGAAAAGTGTTTTGGTGGTCATCGTCTGCTTCCCTTCGATCCCTAAGTTTTCTAATGCGAATGCCGGTGCGGTTTGTTCATGCCCGCGCCAGCTGTGAAACCTGGTCCACGCTCTGTCCGGCGAGGCACAGGGCGAAGATTTCCGCTTCGGCGCTGTGCACTTCCACCAGGAATTCCATGCCGCCATGGCGCACGCGCAGCAGCGCCTGGCCGGCGCCGCGGCCGGCTTCCACCGCGGCGATGCTCCAGGCCTGCGGCTGCCCTTCGAGGCCGCTGCCGGCGGCCTTGGCCGCCGCTTCCTTGGCGCACCACAGGGCCACCGCCGCGTGCTTCTGCTCGGCGGCGGGCAGCACGCGCAGGAACTGCCGCGCCTCGGCGGGACTGAAGGCGCCAGCGATCAGATCCTCGGTATCGACGCGTTCCAGCCGCTGGTAGTCGACGCCGAGCTGCGCCCCGGCCGGGGCGCAGGCGGCGAGAGCGCCGCGCTGGCTGTGGCTGATCGACAGCGCCGGCGCGGCGATGCCGGCCGGCAGGCCCCAGATGCGCGACACATAGGGCTGCCCGCTGGGCGCGTTGGCGATTTCGATGTCGGCGCTGGCCAAGCGCAGGCCGTGATGCAGCAGCAGCCATTCGCGCACCGCTTCCTTGGCGGCGATGCGGCCCACCAGCCATTCCTCGCGGCGCGGGCCCACCGCCGGCAGCTCGCGGTAGAACACGCGGCGCTCGTCGGCGTTGAGCACCAGGTTGGCGATCATGCGCTGCCACAGGCCGCCGCCCTGTTCCAGGTAGCCCTCGGCGAAGGGCTGCAGCAGGCGCGCCGCCATGCCACGCGGCGCCAGCGCATCGAGCATCCACGGCTCCGACATGAAGCGCGTCACCGGATCGATGCGGAAATGATGCAGGTTCTTGGCGATGGTGAAGGTGCGGCTGCCCCAGTGGGCGGCGCGCATCACCATGCGGCCCTGTTCGTCGAACACGTCGAAATGCGCCTCGATGCGCACCCCGTCCTTGTGCGCCACATCGCCGCGGCAGATCAGGCGCGTGCCGGCCGGGGGCGCATCGGCATACTGCGTGTAGTGGCCCACCTGGAACGGGAAGCAGGTCCAGTCCCAGGAATATTTCTCGGTCAGCCAGTAGGCGGCGAGCTGGCCCACGGCATCGAGCAGGGCGCCGTCCATGCGCATGGTCGGCTGGGTGGTGAAGGCGAAGTAATCCTCGGTGGAGATCGCCTCCATGTCGGCTTCGATCGCCGTCTCCGACCAGCGCCGCAGGTGCTTCACGCCCTGCAGGCGCGGGCCGTGGAACATGCCGTGGCTGTACAGCTCGCCCACCGGGTTGTTGATAGTGCCGCGCTCGCTGGCGGCGCCGCTCCAGGGGCGCACTGCCGGCGCGGCCGGGAACGCGGCGGCCAGCGCCACCAGTCCCTCGAACACCGCCACGCCCTGGGCCGGACCGCGCCCTTCCTCATGCACGAACAGACGCACCATCACACGCGTTTGACTGGGGCTGTCGCCCGCCGTGGCGGCGGCCTGCTTCTCGGCGACGATGCGCAGGCGCAGCGGGCCATCCTCGGCGCCGAGCCAGCGGCTGCCGCGGGCGTTCTCGATGCCGGTCACTTTCAGCTCGCCGCCGGCGAGACAGGCGGCGGCCTCGGCCAGGATCTCCATGCTCAGGGTGAACGGCATGACGATCAGCGAGCGCAGGCCCGGCTGCTGCGCCGAAGGCCGCGGGCCGATGGCGTGGTCGCGCAGGAACAGATGGGTGTCGGGGTCGTAGCCGCATTCCAGTACCAGCCGCTCCGCGCTGCGCTCGATCACCTGCCCCAGCAGCGGGTAGCGGGCATCGGGCATGGCGTCGGCTGCGGTCATCGCGGCCGGGGCGTTCGCCGCGGGCGGCGCCGATCCTGCCGGCATGCCCATGACACCGAGCACGCGGGCCTGGCTGTCGAGGAAATCCTGCATCAGGCTGAAATGCGTTTGCAGGGCCTGCAGGCGCGGATCGGCCGGAATGACCGGGGTTGGTGCCGCGACAGGCGCGGGCGGCGGCGCGATGGCCACCGGTTTTGGCGGTGCCGCCGCGGGCACGGCGGCGGCGCGCTCCATGCGCACCACACTGGATTTGCTTTCTTCCCGCAGCGGAGCGGCGGGCAGCGGCTTGTGCCAGCCGTCCGGCACGCGCATCGACGGCATCTGCAGCTTGAGGCGGAACTTGGCGCGGGCCGGCAGGCGCGGCACCGCGGCCAGGTCGACATCGGCGATGTCGCGGTGCGTGTACAGCGCATCCGGGCGCAGGGTCACGCCGGCGGCGTAGAGCTGGGCCAGGGTGTGATGCAGCTGCGCCACGCCGGAGCGGCGGCGGCTGTTGCTGGCCACGGCCACCACATCGTGCTTGTCGCGCAGGGTGTCGGAGACGAAGGAGGTGAGGTTGCCGCTGGGGCCGACCTCGACGAACACGCGCACGCCGTCGGCGTAGAGGCGCTCGATGGTTTCGACGAAGCGCACCGGATGATCCCACTGCGCCGTGGCCAGCTCGCGGATGGCGGCGGTATCGTGCGGGAACGGGGCGGTGCTGCAGGCGCTGTAGAGCTGGGCGCGGCCGGGGCCGAAATCGAGCTTGTCGTAGTAAGCGCGATAGGCGTCCGCCACCGGCTTGAACTGCGCCGTGTGGTAGGGCCGGCCGAACGGCAGCTCGGCGCAGACCGCGCCCTCGGCGGCGAGCTGCTCGCGCAGCGCGTGCGCTTCCTTCGCGTCACCGTACAGCACCAGCTGGTTGGGGCAGTTGTCCATCGCCAGCAGCATCGGGCTGTGGCCCTCGGCGATGCGCGTCAGCAGTTGCTTGCGCGCCTCCGGGCGCAGTGCGCCGATGGTCAGCAGGGTGCCCTGGGCGATCTGCCCGGACTGGTCCAGCTTGTTGAAGATGCGGTTCAGCTCGCTCACCGCCTCGGCGATTTCCTCGCGCTTGGAGAAGCGGCGCACGCCGCTGACGGTGATGGCGGTGTTCTCGCCGGTGCTATGGCCGAGCATGGCGTCGGCGTGCAGGCCCAGCTCGTCGAACAGCGATTGCAGGCCCATGCTGGCGGCGAACACCAACTCCGCCGCCACGTCCATGTCGTACAGCTTCTGGTCCAGCTCCTTGCGCGTCGCCTCGTCCAGCGCTGTCGGCGGCGGGCTGAGGATCGGCGCGCGCGGGGCGGAGCCGCGCTTGCGCGCCGCTTCCTCGACGAAGTCGAACCAGTCGCGCACCTGCGGGAAGTTCATGCACAGGTCGCCCAGCATATTGGGGTACTGCGAGCCTTCGCCGGGGAACAGGAAGCAGACGCGGCCGGGCGCGGTGCCCTGGCCGTAGTACATGCCGGAGCGGGTCTTGAACGGCGCCGCGTCGGGGCGGCGCAGCTTGGCGATGGACTGTTCCAGCTTGGTGGCCAGGTCGTCGAAGCCGGTGCAGACCAGGGCCAGGCGGTATTCGCCCTTGGCCTGCAGCGTGGCGGCCTTGGCCACCTCGGCCAGGCTCGGCGGGCTGTTGCCGCGCAGGCGGGTGAGAATGCGCTCGGCGCAGTCGGCCAGGGCTTCGGCCGAATCCGCGGCGAACAGCACCAGCTCGGAGGCGCTGGGCGCGTGCAGCACCGAGACCTGGGTCCGCAGCGGCTTGCGGTATTCCTCGAGGATGATGTGGGCGTTGATGCCACCGAAGCCGAAGGCGTTGACGCCGGCGCGGCGCGGGTGCTCGCCGCCGTGGATCCAGGGGCGCGCCTCGTTGTTGATGTAGAACGGCGTGCGTTCCAGCTCCAGGCTGGGGTCCGGCTCCTCGCACAGGGTCGGCGGCAGGATCTTGTGATGCAGGGCCAGCGCGGTCTTGATCATCGCTGCCGAGCCGGCGGCAGGCAGACAGTGGCTGATCATCGACTTGACCGTGCCCACGGCGATACTCGGGATGGCACCGTTGCGCGGCCCGAACAGCGTGGTCAGCGACTGGATCTCGGTGAGGTCGCCGACCGCGGTGCCGGTGCCGTGGGCCTCGATCAGGCCGATGCTGGCCGGGTCGATGCCGCTGCTGTCGTAGGCGCGGCGCAGCGCCAGCACCTCGCCTTCCAGGCGCGGCGTCAGCAAGCCCTTGGCCTTGCCGTCGGAGGCGATGCCGATGCCCTTGATCACGGCGTAGATGCGATCGCCGTCGCGCTCGGCGTCTTCCAGGCGCTTCAGCGCCATCACGCCCACACCCTCGCCCAGCAGGGTGCCGTTGTTGCCTTTCTGGAACGGCCGGATGGTGCCGCGCGACAGCGCCTGGATCTGGCAGAACTGGATGTACAGCTGCGGCGGCGTCTGTGCATGCACGCCGCCGGTGAGCATCAGGTCGCAGCGGCCGGAGACCAGCTCCTGCACCGCCTGGCTGACGGCGATCAGCGAGGAAGCGCAGGCGGCGTCGACGATGTAGTTCGGCCCCATCAGGTCGAGACGGTTGGCGATCATGCCGGTGATGACGTTGGGCGTCAGCGGCCCCACCATCTCGCCGCTGTAGGGCGGCAGCTGCTTCTTGAAATCGGCGCGCAGCTCGTTCAGCTCGGTTTCGCTCAGGTCCGGCCGCACCTTGCGCACGATGTCCATGGCCTGGTCCATGAACATGCCGTGGAACAGCACGCTGGCCTGGCCGCGGTTGGAGTAGGTGCCGCGGCCGAGCACGATGCCGGCGCGCTCGCGGTTGAAGGGTGCGTGCAGGTAGCCGGCGTCGGCCAGCGCGTCGCGCGCGTGCTTCAGCGCCAGCAGGTGATCGGGATCGCCGCCGTCGGCCATGCTCGGCATCACGCCGAACTCGGCCGGGTCGACTTCCGCCAGGTCGCGCAGGAAGCCGCCCATGGTGGTGTAGATGCGGTCGTTGCGCTTGCCGCAGTTGGCCACGTCCAGATAGGGGCCGGCCCATTCGGCGCCGGCCTCGCTCACCGCGTCGACCTTGTCGAGGATGTTCTGCCAGTAGGCGCGCACGTCGCGCGCGCCGGCATAGCAGCCCGCCAGGCCGATGATGGCGATGTCCAGCGTGCGGCTCTGCGGCGCCTGGCTCACGCGATCAGCCCCGCCGCGGCCGGCTCGCCATGGCCGGGCGAGAGGCGGTTGAGGGCCGGGCTCATGATGCTTTCGCCGTCGGTGACGAGCAGGCGCACGTTGCCGGAGGCGTCGACGATCTGCGCGTCGTAGAGCAGGGTCAGGTCATTCGGCTGCGGCTTGAAGCGCATCGCCAGCGACAGCGGGCCGTGCAGCGGCGCCACGCCGAAGCGGGTGACCTTGCCGAAGCGCGAGGGCAGCGCGCCCATGTTGCGGTTCAGGCGCGCCCAGACGAAGGCCAGCTGCGGCGGGATGTCGAGCAGGCCCGGATCGAACAGCCAGCGCGCATTGCGAAACGCCTCGCCGAGGAAGGCGCGCGGCTGCGAGGGCATGACATCGGCGTCGATGCCGCCGGCCGACAGCCCGGAGATGCGCTGCACCAGGCGGAAGCAGTCGCCGTGGAACAGCAGCTCGCCGTAGATGCGACCGGTTTCCACCGGCACCGCATCGGCCAGGGGATCGATGCGTGCCGGCGGCATTTCCGGCAGCTGCGTCATCAGCACGGCGGTGGCGCGGTAGCAGGCGGCCTTGCGGCCGGGCTCGAGCAGCTCGATGGTCACCGCCTGCTGGCCCGGCGCCGAATGGGTCGAGGCGCGGGCGCGCAGCACCAGCTCGCGTTCCTGCTCGCCTTCCAGGATGACGCCGTGCAGGGCGCGCACTTCGCTCAGCTCCGCCACCTGCCATTCCGGCCAGCCGGCGGCGACGAACTGCGCCATGTATTCCACCGCGCCGGCGGCGGGCAGCACCGGCTTGCCGTCCATCACGTGATCGAGCAGGTAAGGATCGTCGCGCAGCGTCAGCGCCTGCTCCAGCGTCACCGCGCCGCCGACGCCGATGCGCAGCGGGTGGCGAATCAGCGGCAGGCTTTCCGCGGCGCCGTCGAGTGGCAGGGCCACGCTTTCGGCCACCGTCGGCGACGGCTCGGCGGCTGGCGCCTGGTGCTGCCAGGGGCCGACACCGGCCACCAGCTCGACATCGTTGCGCGCGCCGTAGGCCAGCTCGTCGAGGAAGAAGCGGCGGCCGGACATCACCGGGATCGGCTCGACGCCGCGCGAGCGGAAGCCGGCGACGATGGCCTCGGTGGCCATGCCGGCCGCCCAGGGGCCCCAGTTGATCGAGACCACGCGCACGCCGGGCCATTCGCGGTGCAGCTGCCAGGCCAGGCGGTTGAGGGTTTCATTGGCGGCGCCGTAGTCGCCCTGGCCGACGTTGCCGAAGCGGCCGGCGACGCTGGTGAAGAACGACAGCACCTTGAGCGTGTCCGGGCGCAGGCGGCGGCTCAGCACATAGGCGCTGTCCACCTTGGTGTCGTAGACGCGGTCGAAGGACTCGGCGGTCTTGTCGGCGATGCGCTTGTCCTCGATCACGCCGGCGCCGTGCAGCACCGCGTCGATGCGGCCGTACTGGTCGTAGATCGAATCGATCATGGCGGCGAAGGCGGCGGCGTCGCGCACATCGCAGCTGCGGTAGTCGACCTGCGCCCCGGTGGCGGTGAGGCGGGTGAGGTTGAGGCGGATCTCGCGATCGGCGAGCAGGGCGCGGTATTCGCGCTCCAGCTCCGCCGGGGTCGGCCTGCGGCCGGCGGCCAGCGCGGCGTCGAGCAGCGATTTCTTCAGCGACGGACCATCGCCCAGTGCGGCGGTGGCGGAGCTCTCCGCGCCGGGCAGCGGGGTGCGGCCCAGCAGCACCAGGCGCATGCCGGGACGCGCCAGTTCCTCGGCGATCTCGGCGGTGATGCCGCGCGCGCCGCCGGTGATCAGGGCCACCCAGTCGCCGTCGGGTTGCAGGTGCGAGGCGAAGGGATGATCGACTATGCTTTCCGGCACATGGACGAAGCCGATGCGGCTGGCCTCGGCCTTGCCGCCGCTGTGCAGATAGCCGACCTCGCTGCGCGCATCGGCCACCGCCAGTTCATCGAGCAGGGCGTCGGCGATCTGGTCGGCTTGCGCCGCGTCCTCGAAATCGACCAGGCGCGCGCGCAGCTTCGACCACTCCGCCATGGCGCAGTTGAACAAGCCCACTGCCGCGCCGGCGCTGGCCGCGCCGCGGCCGGCGGTATCGCGGCCGAGGCTGCCGCCGAGACGGCTTACCGCGAGGGCCACGGAGTCGCGGCCGGACAGATCAGGGGCGCACAGTTGCAGCAGGCGGAACAGGGTCTTGGCCTGCGCCGCGGTCTGGGTCTTCCAGCCTTGCAGGTCGCCGGCCGCCGTTTCCAGGCCGGCCAGGTGCACGATGCCGCTGAGCGGACCGTTGGCGCGGATGCGCTCCACCGTGGCCGTCAGCAGTTGCGGGTCGGCGCAGGTTTCGGCGGAGAGGATCACCGCCTGGGCGCCGACGCCGACAATGCGGTCCGCCAGGCGCTCGGCCACGCCGTCCTGATCCGCGCTCAGCAGATAGGTGCCGGCGATGACGTGGCGCTGCTGCGGCAGCGGCGCCGGACGCGCCCGCGGGGCGAAGCGCGGCGTCTTGCTCGGTGCCGGGGCGGTCATGGCCGGTATGACGGCCACAACGGGTACGGGCTGGATGCCGGCGGCGGGCGCCGCGGCGCCGATCGTCCGGGCCAGCGCCATCGCCGCATCGAGGATGGCGTTGAGGCTGCGCGCCTTGGTGAACTGCTCCATGCTGGCCTGCATCGCCTCCGCGGCGGAAGCGGGCAGGGTCTTCTGCATGGCGCCGAGAATCTCGACACGCTTGATCGAGTCGATGCCCAACTCGGCTTCGAGATCCTGGTCCAGACCCAGCATATCGGTGGGATAGCCGGTGCGCTCGGCTACGATGTTGAGCAGCTGTGCCTGCAAGGCCGCGCGGTCCAGCGCCGGTGCGGCGGCCGCGGCTGGCGCCGCGGAGTGGCTGACTGCGGCGGGTGCGGCCACGGCCACCATCGCCGCGGGAGCCAGCGCCATCGCCGCATCGAGGATGGCATTGAGGCTGCGCGCCTTGGTGAACTGCTCCATGCTCGACTGCATCGCTTCGGAGGCCGAGGCGGGCAGGGTCTTCTGCATGGCGCCGAGAATCTCGACGCGCTTGATCGAGTCGATGCCGAGCTCGGCTTCGAGATCCTGATCGAGTCCCAGCATGTCGGTGGGATAGCCGGTGCGCTCGGCCACGATGTTGAGCAGTTGCGTTTGCAGTGATGCGCGGTCCAGCGCCGGCGCGGCCGCCGCAATCGTGGCGGCTGCGATTGGTGCAATGGCGGCTGCGGCCGTTGCGGGTGCCGCCGGTGCGGCAGCGGGGGCCAGGGCCATGGCCGCATCGAGAATGGCGTTGAGGCTGCGTGCCTTGGTGAACTGCTCCATGCTCGACTGCATCGCTTCGGAGGCCGAGGCGGGCAGGTTCTTCTGCATGGCGCCAAGAATCTCGACGCGCTTGATCGAGTCGATGCCGAATTCGGCTTCGAGATCCTGGTCCAGTCCGAGCATGTCGGTGGGATAGCCGGTGCGCTCGGCCACGATGTTCAGCAGCTGCGTCTGCAACGCCGCGCGGTCCAGCGCGGGTGCGGCGGCCGCGACCGGCGCATGCACAGCGGCCGGCGCGCTCGCAACGGCGGCGCTGGCGGCGGCAGGCGCCAGGCTGGCGAGGTCGATGCGGGCCTGGGCCAGGATGGCGTTGAGCGTCTTGGCGCGGGTGTAGCGCTCCATGCTGCCCTGCATGGTTTCGGCGCCGGCGCCGGGCATGCGCTTCTGAAAAGCGCCGAGGATCTCGACGCGCTTGATCGAGTCGATACCAAGCTCGGCTTCGAGATCCTGGTCGAGGCCGAGCATGTCCATCGGATAGCCGGTGCGCTCGGAGACGATTTCCAGCAGCGCCGCCTGTGCATTGAAAGCGGGCTGCACGGCAGCGACGGCAGCCTGCGGCCTTGGCGCCGGGGGTGCAACAGCCACGACGGGCGCGGCTGCGGCAACAGGTGCAGGGGCTGGCGCGGCCATGATCGCCGGCGCGGGTGCGGCAAACGGCGTCATCGCCGGTACGCTGGGCAGCGGAGCGGCGGCGGGCATGACGCCTGCAGGGGCGCCGAGGTATTGCTGGATCACGCGCTCCTGCAGGTTGAGGAACTGGCGCATGGTCTGCTGGTAGGCGATCAGCGCGTCCGCGTTCATCGCGGTGCTTGCAACCATAGGTGCCGCTGCCAGCGGCGCAGCGGCGGCCGGCGCCGGCTGCGGCGCGGCGGGCGCGTGCACGATGATGGGGGCCGGAGCCGGCAACGGCCTGGCCGCCTGCCTGGCCTTCTCCCGGGCTGCGGTGGAAGTGCGCAGGTCCAGCGCCGGCAGCTTGCCGGTGCGCAGCATCGGATCGTCCAGCGGACGGGCGCAGCCGCCGCTGACCCACCAGGCATGCTTGGGCAGCTCGGCCGGCTTGATCAGCTCGGCCAGACGGTTCAGGTCCAGCGCCTGCGCTTCGCGGGTGTCGAACAGCTTGGTCAGTTGCAGCTCGACGCCGGCCGCCACCAGTTCGGCCAGGCCGAGCAGCAGGCCGCGCAGGCCGCCGCCCTGGCCGTCGAGCGAGACGGCGATGGCGTCGCGTCCGGCCAGCGTCTGCTTGGCCATGTTGGAACAGGTGCCCTTGGGGCCCAGCTCGAGGTAGACGCGTGCGCCGGCGGCGTACATCGCCTCCACTTCGGCGACGAACTCGACGCTGTTGAGCAGATGCCCGTCGAGCGTGTTGCGAATCCCGGCGATGTCCGTGGGGTAGGGCGCGCCGGTGGTGTTGGAGTACACCGGGAAGCGCGACTCGTTCAGCCTTGAAGCTTGAATGGCGGCGGACAAGCCGAGCTGCGCGCTGGCCACCAGCTCGGTGTGGAAGGCGCCGGAGACCGGCAGGCGCGACACGCGCACGCCGGCCGCTTCCAGCTTTTTCGCCACCTGTTCCACTTCGGCGGCGGCGCCGGAAATGACCGACTGTTCCGGCGAATTATGGTTGGCGATCTTGACGCCGTTGAAGCCGGCGATGGCCTGCGTCACCACGTCGCGCTTGGCCTGCACCGCCACCATGGCGCCGGGCGCGCTGCTGCGCGCGGCTTCGGCCATGCAGCGGCCGCGCACGGCGGACAGACGCAGGAAGTCCTGCGGCGACAGCACACCGGCCGAGAGCAGGGCGGCGTATTCGCCGTAGCTGTGCCCGGCGGCGGCGATCGGCGTCAGGCCGAGGCGTTCGGCGAAGCGCAGGTAGCCCAGGGCGATGGCGCCGATGGCGGGCTGCGCCACGCGCGTATCGGTCAGCGCCGCGCCCTGCTGCTTGTCGGTCTCGGGATCGAAGGCGGCGGGTGGCAGAATGGTGCGCGACAGCTGCTGCGGGAAGTCGCTGCGCAGGGTGCTGTCGGCCAGTTCCAGCGCGGCGCGCAGTTCTTCCAGGTAGACCGCGGCTTCGCGGCCCATGTTGACGTATTGCGAGCCCTGGCCCGGGAACAGGAAGGCCAGCTTCGGCGCTTCGGTCTTGAGGCCGCGGCCGAGGCGGGCGCTGGCGGGCAACGGCTTGCCGTTGCCGCTCATACTGGCCAGTACCGCTTCGACATCGGCCAGCAGGCCGGCGAAATCCTTGGCCACGACGGCCAGCGCGACGGCGCTGCCCTTGCGGCTCTCGGCCTGGCGCGCCAGGCTGTAGGCCAGATCGCGCAGCTTGAGGTTGGTGCCCTGGCGCAGGGCCGTGGCGAAGCGGCCGAGGTCGGCGCTCAGCGCCGCTTCATCCTTGGCCTTGAACACGAACAGCTCGTACGGCCAGCGCGCCGCGCCCGGCGCGGCGCCGGCCGCGAAGTTGCCGCGATACTCTTCCAGCACGGCATGGAAATTGGTGCCGCCGAAACCGAAGGCGGAGACGCCGCCGCGGCGCGGGTGGTCCGGGTGCGCCAGCCAGGGACGCGTGTCCTTGAGCAGGTACACCGGCGAATTGGCGTCGGCGATGGTGTCGATCGGCTGGCTCACGCCGTAGTGCGCGGGCAGGGTGCGGTGGTGCAGCGACAGCGCCACCTTGATCAGGCCGGAGACACCGGCGCTGGCCTTGGTGTGGCCGAGCAGGGTCTTGACCGAGCCGATGGCGCAGGTTTTCGGCGCGGCGCCCTCGGCCAGCAGGGATTCGGTGATGGTCTTGGCTTCGGCGCGGTCGCCGACCGGGGTGCCGGTGCCGTGCGCTTCGGCCAGGCCCAGGGTGGCGGGCGAGAAGCCGGCGCGGGCATAGGCGCGGCGCAGGGCCCGCTTCTGGCCTTCGGGACGCGGCGCGGTCATGCCCAGCGCCTTGCCGTCGGAGGAGCCGGAGACGGCCTTGATCACGGCGTAGATCTTGTCGCCGTCGCGCTCGGCGTCGGCCAGGCGCTTGAGGGCGATCACCGCCAGGCCTTCGCTGATGGCGATGCCGTCGGCGGCAGTGTCAAAGGTCTTGGGCTTGCCGGTGGGCGACAGCGCCTGGGTCTTGGAGAAGCAGAGGAAGCCGAACGGGCTTTGCACCGTGTCGACGCCGCCGGCGATGGCGAAGTTGCTGCGCCCGGTTTCCAGCTCGTTCACCGCCATGGCGATGGCGGCCAGCGACGAGGCGCAGGCCGCGTCCACGGTGAAGTTGAGGCCGCCGAAATCCATGCGGTTGGCGACACGTCCGGCGGCGACGTTGAGCAGGGCGCCGGCGAAGGACTCCTCACTCCACTCGGGCAGGCGTTCCCACACGCTCTCGTCCGGGTTCTCGATGAAGCGCGGGATTTCCGAGCGCACCGCGTACTGCGTGCCCAGATCGCCCAGGCCGCCGCCGGCGCCGAGGATGATGGAGGTGTTCTCGCGGTCGAAGTCGCCGTTGGAGTAACCGGCGTCGGCCAGCGCGCGCTTGGTCACTTCCAGCGTCAGCAACTGCATCGGGTCGATCACCTTCATCGACTTCGGCGGGATGCCGTAGGCGATCGGGTCGAAGGCTACCTCGTCGAGGAAGCCGCCCCAGCGCGAGTAGACCTTGTCGCGGGCACGGCGGTCGGCGTCGAAATACAGCTTCCAGTCCCAGCGCGATTCGGGCACTTCGCCGAGCACGCAGACCTGTTCCAGGATGTTGTGCCAGTACTGGTCGGCGTCGTGCGCCTTGGGCAGCAGGGTGCCGAGGCCGACGATGGCGATGTCGGAAGGCCGCGCCGCCTCGACGCGGATCTCGCGCTGTTCCAGGTGCTGGTTGAGGATGGCGCTGCCGCCGACGGTGACGTCGCTGTGCAACTCGTCGATGGTCTGCACCTTGTCGCGCAGGGTGGCGACCTGGCCGATCATGTACATGCCGTCGGCCAACTGCTGCGCCGCTTCGACCGTGACGATGGCGCCGCTGCTGTCGCGGTTGAGGCCCTTGGAGGCGATGCGCAGGCGGCCCAGATTGAGATCCTCCAGCGTGTCGCGGATCTCGTCGGCGGAGCGGCCCTCGCGCAGCAATTCGCGGCGGGTCTGGTAGAAGTCGCGGGCGAAGCTGGTGTCGGCGCAGCGGGTGGAGTGGCCGGGGCCGGACTCCAGGTTGACGGTGCGGGCGCATTCCAGCGCCTGCTCCTGGAAGCCTGCCACCACCGCGCCGGATTGCACGATCTCCTTGGTGAACAGGTAGGCCGTGCCCATCAGGCCGCCCACCTTCATGCCGCGCGCCGCCAGCGGCGCGGTCAGTGCGGCGAGCATGGCGCCCGAGCGGGCGTCGTGCAGGCCGCCGGCGAAGAGCAGGTGATACTCGCCCTCGGTGCCGGGCTTCACATCCGCCAGCAGGGCCTCGGTCATCTGCTCCCACAGCGGGAAGCTGGCGAGCGGGCCGATGTGGCCACCGCATTCGCGGCCTTCAAAGACGAAGCGCCGCGCGCCCTGCTCGATATACATCTTGAGCAGCGCCGGCGCCGGCGCATGGATATAGGTGGGGATGCCGCGCTGCTCGAACGCCGCCGCCTGGTCCGGACGGCCGCCGGCGATGAGGGCATAGGTCGGCTTGCACTGCCAGATGGCGGTGCACTGCTCCTCGCGCAGCGAGTGCGGCACGAAGCCGAGCATGCCCACACCCCAAGGCAGATTGCCCATCTTGGCTGCGGTCTGCTGCAACATCTCCAGCACCTGCGGCCCGCGCATCAGGGCCAGGGCCAGGAACGGCAGGCCGCCTTGCAGCGACACCTGGTAAGCGAATTCGGGGCTGTCCGAGACGCGGGTCATCGGACCCTGGGCCAGCGGGTAGCGCGTGCCATGCGATTGCGCCAGCGGGCCGCCGGGGGCGATGAAGCCCTGCTGCGCGGCGCTCTCGATCTGCTTCAGGCTGGACTTGCGCAGGGCCTGCACGAAGCGGCCGACGGTACGGAATTGGCTGCGATAGATCGCGGCCACGCCGATGCCCTGGCCCAGCGGCATCAGCATGTCGGGGCTGCCGCTCCAGCCGAGGCGCGCGTCGAGGCGGCCGCGCCAGTCGGCCAGCGCCAGCGCGCCGGATTCGGCGCCGCGGTTGTCCTCGTCGGCGGCCTTCAGTGCCGCAGTGCCGGGACGTGAGTAGATACGGCAGGGTGCGTCGATCAACTCACCGAACAGCTTGGTTTCGGCGCCGTTGAGACGGGCCAATTCGTTCTGCTGCGCTTCCGGCAGGGGCGATTCGGCCAGCAGCAGCAGCTGGTCGTCCACCACCACGCCGGCCACGCCGAGGATGCGGCAGGCGGCGGCGCTGTGGATGCCGATGCCGCCCTGCACATAGATCGGCTGTGCAATCTTGCCGGCCAGCTTCTGCAACAGGATGTAGCTGGTATCGACGCCGACCCAGCCGCCGGACTCATGGCCCTTGGCGACCAGGCCGTGATGCGGATAGTCGAGGGTGGCGGGAACGGCGGCGTCGGTGATTTCGGCGAGGATCTGGTGGGCGGTGGAGGGGCGCAGCGAGAAATAGCTCCGTGCCTGCGCTTCGGCGCCGCCGGCGAAAATCAGCGTGATGGCGCGGCCTTCGCCAACCAGGGCCAGCAGCCGCCCGGCCAGTTCCACGCTACCGGCTGTCAGGCGCAGCCCGACGCGGGCCTCAGTGGCATCGAGCAGACGGCGGAAGTTGGCCAAGGCCTGTCCGCCATCGCGGCAGAACTCCAGGTCCAGCAGGCCGATGCCGCCGGAGCGGGCCACCGCCACGGCGATGCCGGGATGGGCCGCGTCGGCCGGCGTCAGGCCGAGGATGTCGAACACTTCCTTTTTGCCTTCCATGTTGCTCATGCCGCTTCTCCTCACGCAACGCTACCGCGCATCAATCCTTTGCCGCCTGAGCCGCCGCCGTCCTCTTCCGGGACTGGTGGGTGGCTCAGCGCTTCTTGCCTTCCAGGAAGGGGACTTCCAGCACCTTCTCGTGGACGATCGGCCCGTGGCCGAAATAGCCGCCTTCGCCGAAGCACTCGCCGTGGTCGGCGGTGACGATGAAATGGGTGTTCTTCGGCGCCTTGTCGATCAGGGAGCCGAGCACCTCGTCGACGTATTCCACGCACTTCACCTGCTGGTCGTGCAGGGAGCGCATCTGCTCGTCGTCGAAGAACTTGTCCTCGGTGGACTGGCCCAGCTCATCATCCATGCGCTTGAACACGCCGTGAACGCCCGATATGTGGGGCAGTCCCTTGGGGTCCAGCATGTAGGGATAGTGGGTTTCGCCCAGATTCAGGAAATAGAACTGCGGCTCCGACTCGTCGAACTCGATCTGCTGCACCATGCCGGCGAAGTCGTTGTGATTCGCCATCAGCTTGTAGTCGTCGAAATGGCGGTTCAGGTGCGACAGCGGGTTGAGCACCGGCAGCGACACCTTGGCGCTGGTGCGGTAGCCGTTCTCCTGCAGCACATGGGGCAGGGACAGCTGCGGCACGAAGCTCTTGAACGACAGATCCTTCACGCCGAGGCGGTCCACCCACAGCGAGAAGTCCTTTTTATAGACCTCCGAGGCGAACACGCCCTGCGGGCTGGTGTGCGGGATCATGCCCATCAGGTAGGTGTAGTGCGAGGGGCTGGTCCAGGAGGCAAAGGAAAAGCGTTTCTCGCCGGCGCCGAGGTGGTCCATATTGGGGCGCTTGGCACGGACATAGCTGTCATAACGGCAGCTGTCCATGACGATGAAGACCAGGTTGTTCTCGCTCACGGCCGCACCAGCCCGCGCGACTGCGCCGGACCTCCGCCATGCGTGGAGTTGCACCAGGGCGCTACGATCAGCGCAAGCCCTTGATCCTGCATAATATTGCTGCCCCCTCGAGCTGAAATATATTTAATATGACCCGGTCCTGGGTTGACCAGGTACCGGCTTGGAATAGGACGATTACCGGTGCGCCGATGCACTTAGGGTAACTCCCGTACTCTCCAATAATTCATATGCTTAGAAGTCTAGTCTAAGGCGATCAAGATGTCTGCAAGATTCAAACCACTCACAAATTCGCCGGATTTGTGCGGTGCGGACTGCCGAACCATAAACAATTTCAGGCATTTGTGTTGTGCTGCAGGTATCAACACCGGCTGCAATCGGCTCCAGGCGCGCGAATTGTGACAATCCGCGTCCAGGCTGGCCGCTGCGCGGCGGCGGGCCGGCTTCCCGGATTCCGCTCCAGTCCTGGCACGGTGCTAGGTCTTTGTGCTCATCGTCGTGCACAACTATAGGGCGGGCGACGCACGGAAAATCCGCCTTGCCGAACAGCGGTCCTGAATGGTCCCTCAGGCGGTTTGCGCGGCTCGCCACCCACCTGGATGCCGCAGCTGGCATGGCCCGCGGAATCCTCGGCGGGAGAGGCGCTGGCTCGCCGGCAGCCCGCTCTACCGCGTGGGGGTGCTAAGAAGGGTTGTGCTATCGCCAGGTTCGTATATAGGCTCAAGCACGTCTGGAAAGGCACATATAAGGTGCTTTTCCATGGCGACTGATGCGCGCTCCGCTTGGTTTTCTGCGCGCCTGCCGTGTTGCGCGAGATGTCTTGCCTAGCCCAAGGCCGACCTTGGGCCGATATGGTGAAGCACCCGTGCGGCGATCAGGCAGCTTTTATCCATCGGGCAGCGACCTCGGCGGTGTCCTCCGGCCGGGTGTTGAATGCGATGGGCACTTGGGGCGCGACCTTGTGTACGGCGTTGACCACAGTTTCAAACAGCCACAGGCTCTTGGGCGGCAGTCGGATGCCGGCGCCGATCACCACACAGTCATAGTGCTGGCTGGCGAGTTGCTTCTCCACCAGCGGGCCGGCGGTCTCGTCGGGCGGGATCATGAAAGGGTCGCTTTGCCAGCCGCGCTCCGTCATCTTGCTGACGGCCAGCGCGATGCCGGCATTGATCTTCTCGGCGTTGAAGCCCGGCGGTATGGCAGGATCGGAGTAGTCCACCGTTTCCGGCAGCTGGCCGACGAACAAAATGCGTGTCATGTAATCACCCTCCGTGGTGATTCACACTAGCCCAGTACTATTTCATCCGCAAGGCAATCCTGCGCGCCTTGCAACCCTTGCCGCTGCCTGGCCCAAGCATGGCTTTTGCACGGCAAGGCAGTGCCGGGCCGCGGGTTACACTCTTCGCTTGCCTGCATCCTTCAGCCGAGCGACATGCCTCCGCCCATCCAGAAAGCCGTCCTCGATCTCGTGCTCCAAGTCACCGGCGGCAGGATCGAAACCGTTGCGCCGGATTGGCTGATGCGGCCCGGGAAGCAGGCCAGCGGCAAGCGCTGGCCGCTGCTCCGCTCGATCTATCACGATCTCACCGGTCTGGACCTGCCCGAGATCCTGCCCGCGGGCAACTGGCGCGGCCTGGATGGATTGGTCAGCGCCGCCGGCGGCGCACCCAGGGTGATCGAGGTGGACGAGAGCCTGCACTTCAATAATTTCCGCAGCATGACCTTGCGCCGCTATCCCGCCAACTGGCCCCTGGCCTACGACGTGAAAGTGTGGATACGCAAGTCGCATGACGAACCCAGGTCATCGGGGTCCGCGGGCGGTAGTGCCAAACCCGTGCCGCTGTTCCCCGGTGACGGCGGGCGCCACCAGCAGCGCGCTTTCCGCGACGCCCTGGCCGATATCCTGCCCCCTGACCACGGCTACCTGCCGACGCTGCGCATCGCCGACTTCGAGGTCAAGGGCTGGATCAATACCGCCTCCGCCCGCAAGCGGATGGAAGAGCTGCTGGACGAGAGGCTGGGCTGACCGCAATCACCATCTGGGGCGGGGACGGGGCGCCTGATATCCGGCCGCATGCCAGTAGCGGCAGTCCGCCACTTCGGAGTGCTGCGGCGTCAGCTGGGTCAGTGCTGCGGTCTTCGCCGCGGCAATATTGGCCGTATCGACCACGCACTCCGCGATCAGGGATGATCTGGCCAGATCTCCTCTGCGGTAAAAGCTGACGGTGAATTTCAAGGGAGCCTTCCGGGCGACAGGGGGTGCTGCTCTCAATTGGACAACTCGAAGCGCAAGCGGTTCATTGTGCGGTGCATTGCGGCAAATGGCCGGTTGCGGACGTCGGACCCTGCGGTGGGTGGGTGCTATTGTTGCTGCATGAACAGCCTGAACGGCCGGGCTCTCCGCTCAAGCGTCCTGGGCACCATTGCCCTGGCGGCGCTGCTGTTCGTTCCCGCCGGGACGCTGCATTACTGGCAGGCCTGGCTCTTCATGGCCATCTTCGTCGGCGCCACGACCGGCATCACGGTCTATCTGGCGATCCGCGATCCGGCGCTGCTCGAACGGCGCATGAAGGCGGGGCCGGCGGCGGAAGGGGAGGCCACGCAGAAGGTGATCATGGGCATCGCGATGACGGGATTTCTTGCCGTCATTGTTGTCCCCGCTCTGGACCATCGCTTTGGATGGTCGGCGGTGCCGGCGGGTGTGGCCTTGTTCGGCGATGCGCTTGTCGCGCTCGGCTTTCTCTTCGTCTTTTTCGTCCTGAAGGCGAATACCTATAGTGCTTCCACCATCCAGATCGCCGAAGGGCAGACCGTCATCTCGACCGGCCCCTACGCGATCGTGCGGCATCCGATGTATGCCGGAGCCCTTGCCCTGCTGGCGGGTGTGCCGCTTGCCCTCGGCTCCTGGTGGGGCTTGTTGCCGCTAACGCTGCTTCTGCCCGCGCTGATCTGGAGGCTGCTTGACGAAGAAAGATTCCTGATCAGGCATCTTCCGGGCTATGCGGAGTATCGCAAGCAGGTCAGGCAGCGCCTGCTGCCGTTCATTTGGTAAGGCCCCTCACTGCGAGGCCGGCATAGCTGGACGGGAGGAAGGTCAAAAGCCGAGAATCAAAAGCTGAAAGCACGGCCGCGAAAAGCGGAGCACCCGGTTTGCAGGAAGACCAATGCAGATGAGTCAGGAACTACAGATGGACGGTGTCGACGTATACGTGGAGGGCGATGGCCCCGAAACCATCGTCATGATCCATGGCTGGCCCGACACCTATCGCCTGTGGGACTCCCAGGTCGGCGCGCTCAAAAGCCGCTATCGCTGCGTGCGATTTACCCTGCCGGGATTCGATCACACCAAACCGCGGCGCGCCTATACGCTGGCCGAGACCATGCAGCTGTTCAAAGCCATCGTGGAACAGGTCGCCGCGGGGCGAAAAGTGATCCTGATGCTGCACGATTGGGGTTGTTTTTTTGGTTATGCGTTTTACATGCGCAACCCCGCACTGGTTTCAAGAATCATCGGCATCGATATCGGCGATGTGATCTCCTCGGAATATCCCGCATCGCTTTCCCGCAAAGCCAAGTTGATGACAATCGGCTATCAGAACTGGCTGGCCCTCGCCTGGAGGGTGGGCGGCGCCATCGGCGACGGCATGACCCGGTTCATGGCGCGGGCGCTGAAGTGCAAATCCGATCCCCGGTACATCAACTCGGGGATGAACTATCCCTATTACATCCAGTGGACCCGGGCTTACGGCTCCTACAAGAGCGCCGTGTCGCTTTCTCTCGATTGCCCGATGCTGTTCGTTTACGCCACAAAAAAGCCGTTCATGTTTCACTCCCCGACGTGGGTCGAGCAGTTGAGCGCCAAGCCGGGTTGCAGGGTTCTGGCGATGAATGCCGGTCACTGGGTGATGGTGGACCGGGCGCAGGAATTCAACCAGGCGGTGCAGACGTGGCTGGGTGAACTGGAACTTTCGGGTCTATGAGGAAAACCTGAAGTCCCCGGCGTCGATGACGCCGGATAGAACGGAAGCACGGCAGGGCAGGTCGAAGGTGCACAGCCATTCCGCGTGAAACCAAGGAGTCCGCATGCCCGCCAAACGCACTGACACCGGCAAGCGAACGCCGGCCCCGAAATCCCGCAAGGCCGTGTCGCGCGCCGCGCCGGCCCGGCGTGCCAAAAATCAGACTGCCTTCGTCTTCGCCGGCGGCGGCAGCCTCGGCGCGGTGCAGGTCGGCATGCTCAAGGCCCTGGTCGGGCAGGGGGTCATCCCCGATCTGGTGGTGGGTGCCTCGGTGGGCGCGATCAACGGCGCCTACTTCGCGGGCCGCCCTACCATCAAGGGCATCGCCGAGCTGCAGAAGATCTGGCTGCGTATCCGCCAGGACGATGTGTTTCCGGTGACGGTGCGCTCCGGCCTCGCCATACTGCTGGCTCACCGCAGCTATCTGGTGGACCCGACGTCGCTGGCGCAGCTCATCGCCAGCCTGCTGCCGTTCAAGAATTTCGAGGATGCGGTGCTGCCTTGCTACGTCGTCGCCACCGACATCTACAACGGCCAGGAGGTGTGTTTCTCGCAGGGCGACGCGCACAAGGCCGTGCTGGCCAGCGCCTCCATCCCCGCGGTATTTCCGCCGGTGCAGTACGACGAGCGCTACCTGGTCGACGGCGGCGTCGCCAACAACACGCCGATCTCCACCGTCGCCGCACTGGGCGTCAAGCGCGTCATCGTGCTGCCCACCGGCTTCTCCTGCTCCATCTCCGCGCCGCCGCCGACCATCGTCGCCATGGCGCTGCACGCGCTCAACCTGATGATCATGAAACAGCTGCTGCGCGATATCGAGCTGTACAGCGGCAAGCTCGAGATCATCGTCGTCCCGCCGCTGTGCCCGGTCGAGGTCACGCCGTACGACTTTTCCCAGACCGCCACCCTCATCAGCCGCGCCGAGAAGTCCACCGGCGAGTGGCTGCGCCACGGCGGTCTGCGCTCGAGCGACATCCCGCACACCATGATTCCCCACAACGACAACGACGATCCCGACGCGCCCTATCTGGTGCCCGGCCTGACATCATCGGTGTAGCCGCCGGGTCCCACGCAACGGAGCCCTGATTCAGTCCCCTCTCCCCACGATAGTGGGGAGAGGGTCAGGGTGAGGGGCAGCGCACTCCACCAAAAGACGGGTTCCACGAAGTCTCCGTGTGCACATCCGCCTGATGTTGCCGCAGCACCTCGAGAACCCGGATGCCGCAGGGCGATCTGCGGGATCCGCTTGAGTTTCGCCTTCATTGATCCATGCGCTGCCTGGATGGATCCGGGGCCTCGCTATTTTTGCCGCGTGCGGGGCGCGGTGGAGGGGTGCTTGGGCGTTGTGCGCGAACCTGCGATGAGGATATCGACGAGGCGGCGGGCGCTGGGCTCCCAGCCGGGTAGAGCGGTGGTGTGGAAGACGCCGACGAGGGCGCGGACGAAGTCGTTGGGGTCGGTGTCGGAGCGGAGATCACCGCTGGCGATGGCGCGCTGGACGGACGCTACGAAAGCGGTGTGGATGAGCGGGCGAGAGCCTTCGAGGAGGCGCATGGAGCCGCCGGCGACGGTGTCCATCGCGGCAATGATGAGTTTTTTGCCTGAGACGTGATCGATGAAAAGCAGCATCCAGGCGCGGAGGGCTTCGAGCGGCGGCATGCCGGCGGCGAAGCGCTGCTCGGCGGCGGCGAGTTTTTCAACTTCGCTGCGGTAGACGGCTTCGATGAGGCTATCGCGGTTTGGGAAGTGGCGATAGAGCGTGCCCGGCCCGACGCCGGCCTGGCGGGCGATATCGTCGAGGCTGGCCGCGCCGCCGTCGCGGGTGAAGACCTCTTTGGCGACTTCAAGGATGCGCTCACGGTTGCGCTGAGCATCCGCGCGGGGCTTGCGGGCGGGCGGAACTGACGGGAGCTTTTTGGGGGGCATATACAACAAGTTTACAGAAATGCTTTGCAAATGGAGACAGTCTCCGGTTATCTTTATATCTGGAGACTGTCTCCGTTTAATTCGGCGGAGACGCGTATGTCAATTCTGGCGCGACCTTCGACGGTGGCGTCATAACGGCAGGAGCATGACGATGCGTGTATTCGTGACCGGAGCAACGGGTTTCATCGGAACGGAACTGGTGAAGGAGCTGATTGCGGCAGGACATCGGGTGCGCGGCCTTACGCGCAGCGATGCCGGCGTGGAGCAGTTGCAGGCAATGGGCGCGGAGGTTCATCGCGGCGACCTGCAGGACCTCGACAGCCTGCGTAGCGGGGCGACGGGGATGGATGCTGCGGTGAACCTGGCGTTCAACCACGACTTTTCGAATTTTGCGCAGAGCGCGAAGGACGAGATTCAGGCGATTGAGGCGCTGGGATCGGTGCTCGAACCGGGCAAACGGCTGCTGGTCACTTCCGGGATCGGGATCATCAGCGGCGCGCCGGGCCGTGTGCGCAAAGAGAGCGATCCTCCGACGGATTCGTCTGTGATGCCGCGCAGGCCGGAACAGGCGGCGCAGGCGGTGGCGGCAAAGGGTGTGCATGTGGCGATCGTGCGCCTGCCGCAGGTGCACGATACGCGCAAGCAGGGGTTGGTGACGAGATTGATCCAGATCGCGCGCGACAAGGGTGTTTCGGCGTATGCAGGCGATGGCGCGACCCGTTGGGCTGCGGGTCCGCTGCAGGATGTGGCGCACCTGTACCGGCTGGCGGTCGAGCATGCCGGCCCGGGCACGATGACGTATCACGCGGCGCAGGAAGAAGGCGTGTCGCTGCGGGATATCGCGCAGACGATCGCCAAGGGGCTGAAGGTGCCGCTGATTTCGATCCCGGCTGAAAAGGCCGTCGAGCACTTCGGGATATTCTTCGGGCGCGCCGTGACGCAGGATATGCCGGCCTCGAGCGCGTGGACGCGCAAGACACTGGGGTGGGAGCCGACCGGGCCGAGGCTGATCGAGGATTTGACGAATATGCAGTACTGACGATTTGCGCGGTCGGCGAGTTTCGTAACAGCCTTCTGCTCAAGCTCGCACCCGCAGCTGGGCCCGCGCCGCCGCTCCGTTGCGCAGGGCCCAGCGGAACGCCGGCGCCATCGCCCGCACGCCGGAGCGCACCACCGCCTGCCGCAGCATCAGGCCGGTGCGGATGCCCATCATCTGCTGCGCCCAGTCCGGCAGCAGGTCTTCGCCGGCCTGCATGAACAGGCGGCTGAACGGCTTGATCGCTGGGTTCGGCGCGGGCGCATGCCGCAGCACCCGGCGCACCTCGCGCGAGCGCTCGGAGTAATCCAGCTGCGGCCGCATGCGCTGCAGGTACTGCTCGATCGCGGCGCTGGATTTCGGCACGCTGTCGGCGCCCAGCTTCTCTGCCAACTGCGCCGTTTCCGCGTAGTAGCGGTCTTCCTCAGCCAGGCTCAGCTTGCGCGGCGCGTAGCGCTGGTAGGAACGCAGGAAGCTGGACATTTCCGCCACATGAACCCAGGTCAGCAGGGCGGGGTCGTCGGCCGCGTAGAGGCGGCCGTCCGGTGCGGTGCCGGTGACATGCCGATGGATGCCGCGCACGCGCTGGATCAATGCCTCGGCGTCGCGCCGGCTGGCGAAGGTGGTGCCGCCGACGAAGGCGGAAGTGCGGCGCAGCCGGCCGAGGATGTCCTCGCGGAAATTGGAGTGGTCCCACACGCCGGCCAGCGCCAGCGGATGCAGCGCCTGCAGCAGCAGGGCGCAGACGCCGCCGACCATCATGATGGTGAAGTCGGCATGCACCCGCCAGCACACCGAGTCCGGCCCGAACAGGCCGAGGTCGCCGGCCGGTTCGAGGAAGTTGATCTTCGGCGCGCCGCCGCCGGAAGTGAGGCCGATCACGGCCAACTCCAGGCGCCGGCGCAGCGGCTCGGCGCCGGGAATGCGGCTGCGGCCTCCGGGCAGGATCGCCGGGCCGTAGTGGCCCGGCGTGCCGGCTGGCTCCGCGGATGCTTGCTGGCGTTTGCGCATGCGCTGTTTATATCAATAAATTCCGGTAGGGACGATTACCTGGTTTTGAAGTGCGTGCACTGCGGCATACTGCGCGCATGAGCCGTCCCCCCTACAGCGCGCCGATCCCGTTCCTGACCCTGCCCAACTGGATCAAGGCGGCGGCGCACTGCGGCTTCAACATCGAGCCGATCTTCCGCCAGCACGGCATCGACACCGATTTGATCCACCTCGAAACCGCCACGGTCAGCCCGGCGCAGTTGCAGCAGGTGATGGCCGCCTGCGTGGCGCGGGCGAAGAACCATCATTACCCGTTCGTGCTGGGCGAGACGTTCGCCTTCGAGTACATGCCGGACATCGGCACCTTCCTCGCCACCAGCTCCACCCTGCGCGAAACCCTCCGCGTGTTCGACTGGGTGCGCGAGCTGATCAACCCGGCGCTCAACGTGCGGCTGGAGGAACGCGGTGAGGAGGCCTGGCTGCTGCTCGAGTTCGGCGTTTCCGAGACCACACCCACCGCGTATTTAACCGAATCCACCTTTGCCTCCATTTACAAGTTCGGCCGCACCCTGCTGGGCGAGCGGGCGGTATTCGGGCGGCTGTGCCTGCAGCATGCCGCGCCGCCCTACGCCGAGGAGTACGCCAAATACTTCGGCGTGGAAGTCCGCTTCGGCCAGCCGCAACAGGCGCTGGTGTTCGATCGCGACCTGCTCGATGTGCCGCTGGAGGGCGCGTTCCCGGTGCTGCACCGGCAGGCGGAGTACCGCGTGCAGCGGCAGCTCACCACCCTGCCCAAGAACACCGACAGCAGCATCGTCGCTCTGATCGGGCAGACCTTCGCCGCCCGCCCGGAATTGCTGGGGCAGGGCATCGAGCGCATGGCCGAGGCGCTGGGCCTGCACCCGCGCACCCTGCAGCGGCGCCTGCAGGACGAGGGGCAGGGCTATGCCGAGCTGCAGGGACGGGCGCGCTTCCATAAAGCGGCGGACTGGCTGCAGGCCAGCGAGCTGAGCATCGAGGAGATCAGCGAGCGGCTCGGCTTCTCCGACCGCCGCAGCTTCACCCGCGCCTTCAGCCGCTGGGCCGGCATTTCTCCCAGCAGTTTCCGCAAGAAGCCGCACAAGCTCTAGCGGTCGTGTCGAGCCGGGCAGTAATCGTCCCGAGTTGTGCCGGGTCATTGTGATCCTGTGCCGAACCAGGCGATTGTCATCCTGAGCGCAGCGAAGTATCTAGCCCCGGCGCACAGCCAGATCCTTCGCTGCGCTCAGGATGACAAAATGAAGTGCGGTGTCATTAATTGATGACTCCTGAAGCCTGATTCCACACGCTTTTCCCGCTGTCGTGAAATGTTCCCTGACGTCGCCCCCGGTCATAGCCGGGCGCCTGCGTCCCGCCTACAGTGGACTACAACAAAACGAGCGTTCGAGGAGTTCATCGTGGAAGCCGCAGTGCAGAATCCGAAACCCGAGGGCTACACCATCGTGCCGCGTCAGGGCCTGGACTTCGGGCTGGACGGCGACATTCCCAAGTACTGGCTGGGCGGTGATGCGTTCAAGACGCGCTTCTTCGACGCCATGTCGACGCTGTTTCCGGAAGGCGAGAAATTCTTCATCACCTGCGTGCGCGACTACCGCGACCAGATCACCGATCCGGTGCTGAACCAGGAAGTGAAGGATTTCATGCGCCAGGAGGGGCAGCACGGCATGGTGCATACCCAGTTCAACAACCGCCTCAAGGCGCAGGGCGTGGGCGTGGACGGCATCGAGGACCAGATGCGCCGCATCCTCGGCCGCATCCGCAGCTTCATGCCGCGTACCTTCACCCTGGGGCAGACCGCGGCCGCCGAGCACATGACCGCGATCATGGCGCACAGCTTCTTCCATCGCCGCGAAGTGATGGAGGATGCCGATCCGCGCATCCGCGCCATGTATGCCTGGCACGCGGTGGAGGAAATCGAGCACAAGGCGGTGGCTTACGACGTGCTGACCAAGGTGGCCAAGGCCAGCTACTTCATGCGCATCTTCACCATGCTCTACGTCTCGCTGATCTTCCCGCTGCACACCTTCCTGATCATGAGCCACATGTTCAAGGTGGACGGTTTCAGCTGGCGCCAGCGTGCTGGCTTGTGGTTCAAGGGTCTGTGGTGGCTGTACAAGCCGGGCGGCCTGTACCTGCCGGTGATCCCGCACTATCTGGCGTATTACGTGCCCGGCTATCACCCGTGGCAGGAGGGCAAGATGTTCTCCTACGAACGCTGGCTTGAGGTGTTCGCGCAGACCAACGACCCCATCGCCGCCGGCAACGCCCTGCACGCCACCGGACTCTGAGCGGCGCCGCGCGGTTGCCCTGGGGACAACAAAACGGCCCTAAACCCCTTGTCATTCTGAGCGTAGCGAAGAATCTGGCTGTGCGCCGAGGCCAGATTCTTCGCTACGCTCAGAATGACAGTCTCATTCGCTTTGTAGCGCTCAGTGGGTTTCCTGGCGCACATTCAAAGGCTTCGCGTGGCGTGTAAACTCGCGCCAACTCGACCGCATTCCGCCGCGCGATGCCTGCCTTTTCTGCCTATCCTTATCGCCGTTTCTTCACCTCCTGCTCAGCGAGTCGCCGGCCTGCACCGGCGGGCTTGAACGCATACCTGGGCCTGGCCTTGTGCGCCGTCCTGGCGGGCCTCGCCGGCTGCGGCAATTCCTCCTCGCCCCGCGGCGGCACCCAGAACGGCGACGAGCTGGTGATCATGGCCAGCAATGGCCTCAAGGACCTGGAATTCCTGCAAAAGCCGATGGAAGCGGCGGTGGGGCATAAGCTGCGCTTCGACTACGTCGGCACCGTGGAAATGGCCGACCGCCTGCGCAACAGCGGCGCCAGTGCGGCGGACTTCGCCTGGCCGGCCAGCGGCTTCTACCTGCGGCTCAACGCGGCGCCGAAGATCGTCGCCTCCGAGAAGATCATGCTGTCGCCGGTGGTGTTCGCGCTGAAAAAGCCGCGCGCTGAGGATCTGGGCTGGGACGAAAAGCCGCCGACCTGGGATGAGATCGCGCACGTCGTCGGCCGCGACAACCTGGCCCTGGGCATGACCAGCCCGATCGTCTCCGACCTGGGCCTGGCGGCCCTGTTCTCCGCCGGCCTGGCCACCGCCAACACCGCGCCGGTGGAAGTGGCCAATCTGAATCTGCCCGAGCTGAAGCAGCTCTATTCCGGCACCCGCCTGATCGGCGGCAGCGCCCACTGGCTGGCCGATGCCTATGTCAAGCAGGAAAACCGCCTCGACGGCATGATCAACTACGAGTCGATCGTGCTCAGCCTGGACGCCGGCACCCAGCTCGGCACGCCGCTGACGGTGATCCATCCGCGCGACGGCTCGGTCATGGCGGACTATCCGCTGATGCTGATCAACCCGGCGCGGCGCGCCGAGTACACCAAGCTGCTGGCCTTCCTGCACAGCCCGGCGGTGCAGCAGCAGATCGTCGATCGCACCTGGCGGCGGCCGGTGCTGGCCGGCATGCGCCTGCCCAAGGCGCTGGAAGCCAAACTGCCGCGGTCCCTGGCGGAGCCGGCGCGGCCGGGATTCGTCGATGCCGTGCTGGACATCTATCAGACCCAGATGCGCATTCCGGGGCACTCCTATTTCGTGCTGGACGTTTCCGGCTCGATGGCGCAGGAGCACCGCATGGACGAGCTGAAGGCGGCGCTGCGCCTGCTGTCCGGTTCCGACCAGACCTCCCTGGCCGGCCGCTATGCGCGCTTCCTGCCGCGCGAGAAGGCCGATCTCACCACGTTCGACAGCCACATCGTCGATCACCTCAGCGTGGATTTCGCCAGCCCCGAGGGCTACGACAAGACCAGCGCGCGCTTCGAGGATTTCGTCGACGCGCTGGAGCCCAAGGGCGGCACCGCGATCTACGATGCGCTGCAGGCCACCTACCAGCAGGCGCTGAAGGACCGCAAGCAGCAGCCGAACTACTATCCCAGCATCGTGCTGATGACCGACGGCGAGAGCAGCAGCGGCAGCAACTTCGAAGCGTTCCGCGACTGGTACCAGGCGCTGCCGGACACCGCCCAGGACATCCCGGTCTATACCATCATGTTCGGCGATGCCGACTCCGAGGAAATGAAGTCCCTGGCGGAGTTGACCGGAGGCCGGGTGTTCGACGCCACCAGTTCCAGCCTCAGCGCCGTTTTCAAGGAAATCCGCGGGTATCAGTGAAGCAGTGGTTAGTGATTAGTGGTTAGTGATTAGTAAGGGGGATTCGGGGCTGATTTCGGCTATTTCGGGGGGTGCGGCGCCCTGGATTTTTGCTTTTCTAACCACAAATCACTAACCACTAATCACTGCTTTTACGCTAAAGTGCGCGCCAACCAGCCCCGGACCGCCCCCGCGGTTCCGCGTCGGACTTCGACGACCTGGCGGGCTGCCAGAACGGAACGGAATAATGAGCGAAAACTACGACATCATCGTCATCGGCGGCGGTCCCGGCGGTTATCCCACGGCGATCCGCGCCGCCCAGCTGGGCATGAAGGCGCTGTGCATCGACAGCTGGATCAACACCGACGGCACCCAGTCCTTCGGCGGCACCTGCCTCAATGCCGGCTGCATCCCCTCCAAGGCCCTGCTTGAGTCCTCCGAGCTGTATCACCGCGCCCAGCACGAGTTCGCCGTGCACGGCATCGGCGTGGGCGAGGTCAAGCTGGACCTGAAGAAAATGCAGGAGCGCCGCAACGCGGTGAGCAAGGCCAATTCCGGCGGCGTCAAGATGCTGTTCCAGGGCAACAAGGTCAACGGCCTGTTCGGTTTCGGCAAGCTGCTCGGCGGCGGCAAGGTCGGCTACACCTCGCACGACGGCAAGCAGGAGACCTACAGCGCCAAGTACATCGTCATCGCCACCGGCTCCGAGCCGGTGAACCTGAAGATCGCGCCGGTCGACAAGGACCGCATCATCGATTCCTGGGGCGCCCTGGAACTCGCCGAAGTGCCGGGCACCCTCGGCATCATCGGCGCCGGCGTCATCGGCGTGGAGTTGGGCAGCGTCTGGTCGCGCCTCGGCGCCAAGACCACCATTCTCGAAGCCCTGCCGGGCTTCCTGCCGATGGTCGACCAGGCCATCGCCAAGGAAGGCCTGAAGCAGCTGACCAAGCAGGGCCTGGACATCAAGTTCGGCGCCAAGGTGCTGGGCGCCAAGGCCGGCAAGAAGGATGTCGCGGTCGAATACGAGCAGGACGGCAAGAAGCAGACCATCAACTTCGACAAGCTGATCGTCGCCGTCGGCCGCCGCCCGTTCACCAAGGACCTGGGCTGCGATGTCGCCGGCGTGCAGCTCGATGAGCGCGGCTTCGTCAAGACCGACGCCCACTACAAGACCAGCGCCGAAGGCATTTATGCCGTGGGCGACGTCATCGGCGGTGCCATGCTGGCGCACAAGGCCATCGAGGAAGGCGTGGTGCTGGCCGAGCAGCTGCACGGCGAGAAGAGCGAGGTCAACTACCGCACCGTGCCCTCGGTGGTCTACACCAACCCGGAAATCGCCTGGGCCGGCCTGTCCGAAGAGCAGGCCAAGGCCGCCGGCCACGAGGTCAAGACCGGCTCCAGCCCCTTCGCCGCCAACGGCCGCGCCCGCGCCATGGAGTCCACCATCGGCATGATCAAGGTCATCTCCGACGCCAAGACCGACCGCGTGCTGGGCGTGCACATGATCGGCCCCTACGTCTCCGAGCTGGTCACCGAAGCCGTCACCGCGATGGAATACGGCGCCACCACCGAAGACATCCAGCTCACCATGCACGCCCATCCGACGCTGTCGGAGACGTTCCATGAAGCGGCGCTGGCGGTGGATGGGCATGCCATCCATTCGGCGAACAAGCGTAAAGCAAGCTGAGTTCTGCTAGCTTGTTTCAACAGTCCGGGCCATGGATGGCCCGGTGCTTGTCAGGACGACATACAAGCCCTCTCCCCTTGGGGGAGAGGGTTGGGTGAGGGGTAGCCCGGAGCGATGCGGGTAAAGGCTGTATCGCATTTTGTCGGGGCGCCACCCCTCATCCTGTCCTTCTCCCCCAAGGGGAGAAGGGACCGACGATACGACAGAGGAATATATGGGTAGAGGCCCAAGCATCGAGAACCGCAAGAACGCCGAGGACGCCAAACGCGCCAAGTCGTTCACCAAGTTCATCCGCGAGATCACCATGGCGGCGCGCGCCGGCGGCGGCGACCCGGCGGGCAATCCACGCCTGCGCACCGCCATCGACAAGGCGCTGCATAACAACATGACCCGCGACACAATCGAGCGCGCCGTCAAGCGCGGCACCGGTGAGCTGGGCGGGCAGGCGGTCGAGGAAGTGCGCTACGAGGGCTATGGCCCCGGCGGCGTGGCGATCCTGGTCGACTGCATGACCGACAACACCACCCGCACCGTGGCCGAAGTGCGCCATGCCTTCAGCAAGCAGGGCGGCAATCTCGGCAGCAGCGGCTCGGTGGCGTTCCAGTTCACCGAAACCGGCGAGATCATCTTCGACATCCGCGAGCAGCCGGCGCTGGAGGAGAAGATCCTCGAATTGGCGCTGGATGCCGGCGCCGACGATGTGCAGAGCGAGGACGGCTTCGTCGACGTGCTGACCAACTCGGCCAACTTCGATACGGTCAAGGCCAAGCTCGAAGCGGCTGGTCTAAAGCCGATCGAGGCCGAGGTGGTGATGCGCCCGTCCAACCGCGTCGCCGTCAGCGGCGAAGCGGCGGAGACGCTCAAGGGCCTGCTCGACTGGCTGGAAGAGCTGGACGATGTGCAGGAGGTTTACCACAACGCGGATCTGCCGGCTGCTTCTTAAAGCTGAATCGGTCCGCAAATGAACGCAAATAAAAATCGCGTAGTGGATTGAAACTTGACTTAAATTCGCGTTCATTGGCGTTTATTTGCGGACTAAATTCGACGCTTACGACAGGAGTTCCAGAATCACCGCCATCCGCATCCTTGGCATCGACCCCGGTTCGCGCATCACCGGCTACGGCGTGATCGAGTCCGACGGCCCGCGCAATGTCTGGCTGGCCCATGGCCATATCCGCTGCGGCGATGCACCCATGCCGGAACGCTTGTTGCAGATCTTCAGGGAGCTGGCCGAAGTGATCCGTGAATACGCCCCGCGCGAAGCGGCGATCGAATCGGTCTTCGTCAACCGCAACGTCAACAGCGCCATCGTGCTGGGGCAGGCGCGCGGCGCCGCCATCTGCGCCCTGGCCCACGCCGGCCTGAGCGTGGCGGAATATGCCCCGGCGCAGGTCAAGTCGGCCATCGTCGGGCAGGGGCGGGCGGAGAAATCACAGGTGCAGCACATGGTCAAAGCCTTGCTCAAATTGCGCGAAGCGCCGCCGGCCGACGCCGCCGACGCCCTGGCGGTGGCGCTGAGCCACGCCCACCTGCGTGCCGCGCCCGCGGTGCGCGCTGGCAAGAAGCCGGCCGGCGGCCGTTGGACCCTGGCTCAGGTCGCCGCCCTGTCGCGCGGGAGCAAGCCATGATCGGCCGCCTCTCCGGCATCCTGCTGAGCAAGCAGCCGCCGCACCTGTTGCTCGACGTGCACGGCGTGGGCTATGAAGTGGAAGCGCCGATGTCCACCTTCTTCCGCTTGCCGGCAGCCGGCGAGCCGCTGACCCTGCACACCCATCTGGTGGTGCGCGAGGATGCGCAGCTGCTGTTCGGCTTCGGCTCGATGGCGGAGAAGACCCTGTTCCGCGAGCTGATCCGCGTGTCGGGTGTCGGGCCCAAGGTGGCGCTGGCGGTGCTGTCCGGGGTCAGCGTCGAGGAATTCTGGGGCACGGTACGCAGCGGCGAAACCGGGCGCTTGGTCAAGCTGCCGGGCATCGGCAAGAAGACGGCGGAGCGCCTGGTGCTGGAGATGCGCGACCGCGCCGGCGTGGTCAGCGCCGAGGGCACCGTGATCGGGTTGCCGCCGGTGCCGGTGGGCGCCCTGTCCGAGGCCCGCGCCGCCCTGGCTACCCTGGGCTACAAGCCGGCCGAGGTGCAGCGCCTGACCGAAGCGGTGTACAAAGAGGGCATGACCACCGAAGCCATCATTCAGGAAGCGCTGAAGCGGGCGCTGCGGTAGGCCGGGAGAACAAGCAAAGAATGTTTCGCGCAAAGACGCAAAGACGCAAAGAACAAACTGAAGAGGTTCCGGGGCTGCTTCTTTTCTTCCCCGCGTCTTTGCGTCTTTGCGCGAGTCGCTTTTTCCATCCGGGTACCATGTACGCTCAATGAGCACAGAACCCGGAAACCGCCTGATTTCAGCGTCCGCCGCCGGCGAAGAGGAGCGCTTCGAGCGCGCCCTGCGCCCGCGCAAGCTGACCGAGTACGTCGGCCAGCCGGCGGTGCGCGAGCAGATGGGGATTTTCGTCGACGCCGCCCGCAAGCGCGGCGAGGCGCTGGACCATGTGCTGATCTTCGGCCCGCCGGGCCTGGGCAAGACCACCCTGGCGCACATCCTTGCCGCCGAGATGGGGGTGAACATGCGCCAGACCTCTGGTCCGGTGCTGGAGCGGGCGGGGGACCTGGCGGCCCTGCTGACCAATCTGGAGCCACGCGACATCCTCTTCGTCGACGAGATCCACCGCCTGTCGCCGGTGGTGGAGGAAGTGCTGTACCCGGCGATGGAGGACTACCAGCTCGACATCATGATCGGCGAGGGGCCGGCGGCGCGTTCCATCCGCCTCGACCTGCCGCCGTTCACCCTGGTCGGCGCCACCACCCGCGCCGGGGCGCTGACCGGCCCGCTGCGCGACCGCTTCGGCATTGTGCAGCGGCTGGAGTTCTACTCCATCCCCGATCTGGCCTCGATCGTGCGGCGCTCGGCCTCGATCCTGAAAGTGCCGATCGACGAGGCCGGCGCCAATGAGATCGCCCGGCGCTCGCGCGGCACGCCGCGCATCGCCAACCGCCTGCTGCGGCGGGTGCGGGATTTTGCCGAGGTGAAGGGCACCGGTATCGTCAACGAGGACATCGCCGCCGCAGCGATGAAGATGCTGGATGTAGATACCAACGGCTTCGATCTGATGGACCGCAAGCTCCTGATGACCCTGATCGAGCGTTTCGACGGCGGCCCGGCCGGCCTCGACAACCTTGCCGCCGCCATCGGCGAGGCGCGCGACACCATCGAGGACGTGATCGAGCCGTTCCTGATCCAGCAGGGCTACCTGCTGCGCACCCCGCGCGGGCGCATGGCCGGCAAGCTGGCTTATCAGCACTACGGCCTGCAGCCGCCCCGGCGCAGCGAGCCGGACTTGTTTGTCGAATAGTCCATTTCCCGCGCCGAAACCACGCACAACCGTCATACCGGCGAAAGCCGGTATCCAGGGCAACCAAATGCGCACTCCGAATCTCTGGATTCCGGCTTTCGCCGGAATGACGGTGTTATGGGCGGAATTAGGCTGAAACTGAACCTCGGCGCGCTTCCGGGGTCTTTGCTGCATCGTTTCATCCGGTACAATTGCGTTCAAATTCGCCTTTAAGAGCTTGAATATCCCAGTGTTTGCCTGGCCCATCCGCGTGTATTACGAGGACACGGACCTGAGCGGCGTGGTGTATCACGCCAGTTACCTGCGCTTTCTCGAACGCGCGCGCACCGAATGGCTGCGCGCCCTGGGGTTTTCGCAGGAACGGCTGAAGGGCGAGTTGGGCGTGGTTTTCACGGTGGCGGGGATGGAGATCGATTTCCGCAGGCCGGCGCGGCTGGACGACATGCTCGAAGCGACCGTGGCGCTGGAAGGCCGCAAGCGCGCCAGCCTGAATTTCGTGCAGACGCTGCGGCAGGCCGGCGACGCTTCGATGGTGCTGACGCAGGCGCGGGTGCGGGTGGCCTGCGTGGCGATGGCGACATTCAAGCCGTGTGCCTTGCCCGGCGAGATTTTTGCAGCGGCTGAAGCAAGCCGCCTATAACCTGGATAACAGAGGGCAGTACCCCGAATGAACAGCAATATCTCGATTTTCCAGCTGATGCTGCATGCCCACCCGCTGGTGCAGGTGGTGCTGGCCCTGCTGCTCATCGCATCGGTGCTGTCGTGGACGGTGATCATTTCCAAGCGCGCGCTGCTGTCGCGCACGGAAAAAGCCGCCGCCAGTTTCGAGAACCGCTTCTGGTCCGGTGGCACCCTGGGCGATCTGTACGAGAACCTGCGCCGCGGCCGCGACAAGAGCGACGAGGGCCTGGCCCAGGTGTTCTGCGCCGGCTACGAGGAGTTCACCCGCCAGCAGGGCACGCAGGTCGATGCCGACGACGCGCTGGCCTCGGTGCAGCGCCAGATGCGCGTGGCGCAGACGCGCGAGATCGAGCGCCTCGAAGGCGGCCTGTCGATGCTCGCCACCATCGGCTCTACCAGCCCCTACGTCGGCCTGTTCGGCACGGTGTGGGGCATCATGAACGCCTTCATCGCCATCGGTAACGTCAAGCAGGCCACCCTGGCCGCGGTGGCGCCCGGCATCGCCGAGGCCTTGATCGCCACCGCGGTAGGCCTGTTCGCCGCCATCCCGGCGGTCATCGCCTACAACTTCTTCACCTCGCGCGTCGACCGCATCGAGACCCGCTTCGGCACCTTCGCCGAGGAGATGACCGGTATCATCGAGCGCGGCCTGCGCGGCGCCAGCGGCTCGAGGGCGGCGTAGTGCCATCCGTCAACGCCTCCGGCGGGCGCAAGAAGCGCCGCCTCAACGCCGAGATCAATGTCGTTCCGTATATCGACGTGATGCTGGTGCTGCTGGTGATCTTCATGGTCACGGCGCCGCTGCTGACGCAGGGCATCGATGTGCAGCTGCCGCAGGCCAGCGCCAATCCGATCTCCAGCGACGACCAGCCGGTAACCCTGTCGGTCGATGCGCGCGGCCAGATGTTTCTCGATATCGGCACCGACACCAACAAACCGCTGGGCGACGATGACGTGGTCAGTCGTGTCACCGCGGTGCTGAGCCAAAAACCGCAGACCATGATCCTGGTGCGCGCGGACGGCCGGGTGAGCTACGAAAGCGTGGCCCATGCCATGTCCCTGTTGCAAAATGCCGGCGCGCCCAAGATCGGTTTTGTCACCGACGGCGCCGCGCCCGACAAGAAATCCAAGCGCAACCCCGGATGACCCTGCAGCCTCGCAACCTCATTCTGGCGGGGCTGCTGCATGCCGCCCTGTTCGCGCTGCTGGTGTTTTCGGACATGCAGTGCACGCCGCACATCGAGGCCACGCCGGTGATCCAGGGCGTGCTGATCAATCCATCCGATCTGAAGCAGTTCAAGCCGCCGACTCCGCCGACGCCGACACCGCCCAAGCCGGACGAGCAAAACGAGGGGCCGCAGCAGATCGTCAAGGATACGGACGTGGTCGCCGACCAGGCCAAGGAGAAGCAGGAAAAGGCCGCGGCCGAACAGAAGCAGGCGGACGAGCAGATGGCTGCCGAGCAGCAGCAAAAGGACGCCGCGGCCAAGGCCGAGGAACTAAAGCAGCAGCAACAGGCTCAAAAAGAAGCCGAGCAGGCCGAGATCCTGAAAAAGCAGCAGGATGAGGCCAAGCGCCAGGCCGACGCTGCCGCGGCGGCAGCGGAGCAGCAGAAGAAGGATGAGGAAGCGGAGCTACGCAAGGAGGCGGAGAAGGAACAGCAGGCCCAGGCTGCGGCAATGGCCAAGCAGAAGAAGGCGGAAGAGGCGAAGCAGGAAGCCGACCGCCGCAAGCGCGCTGCGGAGTTGCAGGCGTCCCTGGGTGTTGAATCGGCCCAGCTGACGCAGGAGATTCAGAACCAGTGGGCGCTGCAGCTGGTCGCGGCGATTACCCAGGTTTGGGCGCGGCCGCCGGGCACGGATCAGAATCTGAAGGCCATTCTGTCGATTACGCTGTCGGTTACGGGCCAGGTTCAGTCGGCGAATATCGCCACCAGCAGCGGCGTCGTGGCTTATGACGATTCCCTGAAAAGAGCCGTGTATCGCGCCAGCCCCTTGCCGCTTCCCCAGGACCCCAGTGCGTTTGCTCCCAACGTCAATATTTGTTTCTCGCCGAACCCACGGAATTGCCAGTGATGAATAAAATGAAAGCACTCAGGATTCCATTGATGATTACCGGCCTGCTGGTGATGCTGCCGGCATTCGCCCAGACGCTCAACATCACGGTCAGCAACGACAAGACCCGGGCGCAGCCGATCGCGATCGTGCCCTTCGTGCAGACCCCCGACATCCCCACCGACATCGCCCAGATCATCGATGACGATCTGGCCCGCAGCGGCATGTTCACCACGCTGCCGCGCGTCAGCATGCTGGAGAAGCCCACCGACGTTTCCCAGGTCAACCCGCGCAACTGGAAAGTGCTGGGGATGGACAATCTGGTGATCGGCAAGGTGGTGCCGGGCACCGGCGGCCCCGGCAGCATCAACGTCAGTTTCACCCTGATCGACGTGCTGCATGGCGACACCGCCACCGTGATCATGAACGGCAACGACATCCTCGGCCGCGACAAGGCGCACCAGCGCTCCGCCGCGCATCAGGCCGCGGACATGATTTTCGAGAAGCTCACCGGCATCCGCGGCGTGTTCAATACGCAGATCGCCTACATCAATTCCACCGGCACCGGCAGCAACCGCCGCTTCCAGCTGTTCATCTCGGATGCCGACGGCTATGCCGGCAGCCAGCACACCATCGCCACTTCGCACGAGCCGTTGATGTCGCCGTCCTGGTCGCCGGACGGGCGCAAGCTGGCCTTTGTCGGCTATGACCGCGGCTACTCGGCGATCTACGTGCAGACCTGGGAGACCGGCGAGCTGAAGAAGTTCGTGGGCGAGCGGGGCATCAATGGCGCTCCGGCCTGGTCGCCGGACGGCACCAAGCTGGCGGTGACCCTGTCCTTCGAGAAGAATCCCGATATCTACGTCATCGACGTCAACACCGGCGCGCGCAACCGCATCACCACCGATCCCGGCATCGACACCGAAGCGGCCTGGTCGCCGGACGGCCAGACCCTGGTGTGGGCCTCGGACCGCGGCGGCCAGCCACAGCTGTACATGGCGCCTTCGAGCGGCGGCCCGCAAACCCGGCTCACTTTCCAGGGAGTGCGCAACGAGGACCCGGCGTTTTCACCCGACGGCAAGTGGCTGGCGCTGGTCAATAATGACGGCTCGGGCTACCATATCGCGCTGATGGAC
>Ga0302314_10000265_pt1 | contig 93996 bp, 93 predicted proteins | sample III_Palsa_N2_3_FD_200533 | JGI IMG/M metagenome (GOLD analysis project Ga0302314, IMG submission 200533) | Peat permafrost microbial communities from Stordalen Mire near Abisko, Sweden - III_Palsa_N2_3 | ecosystem: Environmental > Terrestrial > Soil > Palsa > Peat permafrost | place: Sweden...
GGAGGTTCCGATTGGCTTTCTTCCCCGGGAGGAGCTGAATTTCCCGTGGGATCAGAAGCAGGACTGGCTCGTTACCGCAGCGTCCACTGTGGCCGGATCTTGAGGAACCCCTCGCGGAGTCCCAACGGCCTTCCCTGACGTGACAGTTCGAAAAAATGCTCTTCGGTGCGGGTTACATAGGCGGGAGCGGATCGGTCGGATGGTTTGAAAAACGAAGCGATAGTGTATTTGTCTATGCCAATGTGCAAATAGAATGTGACACCCATTCGGCGATCTCTCCCCTTGACTTGTCACCCTCCCCGAGTCGTGGTTAACTTGATCGATGGCCATCGGCATCCTTCTCGTCGTCGTCGCCTCCCTCTGGCGGGTGGCGGGCGCGTTCGTCCCCGGCGGGGCCTTCTCGAACTTCGCCCCGGTGATGGCGCTGGCGCTTTGCGGCGGCCTCTTTCTTCCCCGCCGCTGGGCTTGGCTGGTGCCGACGGCGGCGTTGCTGATCTCCGATTTCATTCTCGACCATCACTACAGGGTTCCCTTCTTCACCTGGTTGGGATTCGGCGCGTACGTTTGTTACGCCGCTACGATCATGGGCGGACTTGCGTTGCGGCGGAATCCCCGGCTGCCGCTGGTCTTCGGCGCCGCCTTCCTCTCCACCCTGCTCTTCTACACGGTGACCAACTCCGTCGCCTGGGCGGTCGATCCCGGCTACGTCAAGACCGCCGCCGGATGGCTCCAGGCCCTCACCACCGGCCTCCCCGGCTATCCTCCGACCTGGACCTTCTTCCGCAATTCGGCGGCGAGCGATCTCCTCTTCACCGGCCTCTACCTCGGCGCCATGGCACTGACGGGCGTTCCTCTTCCCGCCTTGGCATCGCCAAGTTCAAGTCGTGCGCAACAGTCGGCGGCGTGACCGGCTGATATGTTCGACAAGCTATCGATGCCCCAGCGGATTTACGTGGGATTTCTGCTGCTCGTCACGGTTCTAAACTTGCTGACGCTGATCAGCACGCCTCTGAAAGAAGAGCTGATCGAATATACCGGATGGATCGGCCTGTGGCTTTACACGATATCGTTGGTCGTATTCATTACGTTTCTCTTCGGTGATCGTTATGATGTCTACGGCCTGATCTTGCGTTTGGGCTACGGTCTATTCGTCGCTCTTATCTTCGGCCTCTTGGATTATATGATGTTCAGAAACACCATTTCCACCAATCCATATCTGAACTACAGTCCTTACCGGCCCCTCATCACCGTCTGCCTCCCCTTGTTCTGGCTGGTTGGGCTGACCCTCGATTTTAGGGGCCGGCTCGCCGGCTTTCGGCGAAAGGCGGATTGACCTTCGTCAACTGCTGCCCTACCACTGGTTGACATGGCCCGGAACCCGGTACCCCTCGCGGAGCTCGAAGAACTCTACGCGCTCCCTCTCTTCGATCTCATCGCCCGCTCCCGTGCGGTCTATGAGGCCCATTGGCCCGCCCACGAGGTCCAGCTTTGCAGCCTCCTCTCGATCAAGACCGGCGGCTGCAGCGAGGATTGCTCCTATTGCGCCCAGAGCGCCCACTACACCACCTCGGTCGAGCGGGAGGAACTGCTCAGCCGCGAGAAGGTGATGGAGGCTGCCGAGCGCGCCCGCGCCGAGGGGGCCACCCGTTTCTGCATGGGCGCGGCATGGAAAGGACTGAAGGAGGGCGACGCCCGCCTCGACCAGGTTTGCGAGATCATCGGCGACGTCGAGAAACTCGGCATGGAGGTCTGCGTCACCCTCGGCCATCTCGACGCCGGGGCTGCCCGCCGCCTCAAGGCCGCCGGCGTCACCGCCTATAACCACAACATCGACACCAGCCCGGAACACTACCCGAACATCGTCACCACCCACACCTTCGACGACCGGCTCCAGACCATCGCGGCGGTCCAGGAGGCGGGGATGTCGGTCTGCTGCGGCGGCATCATCGGCCTGGGCGAGACCGTCACCGACCGGCTGAAGATGCTCCAGGTCCTCACCACCTTCGACCCTGCGCCGGAGAGCGTCCCGATCAACTGCCTCACCGCCATCCCCGGCACCCCGCTCGCCCCGCAAAGCGAGGCGCCGGTCGATATCTTCGAAATCGTCCGCTTGGTGGCGCTGGCCCGCCTCCTCTTCCCGAAGGCGAAGGTCCGCCTCTCGGCGGGCCGGACCCGGCTGACCCGCGAGGGGCAGGCCCTCTGCTTCTTCGCCGGAGCCAATTCGATCTTCTTCGGCTCCAAGCTCCTCACCACTCCGAATCCCGAGGCGAACGCCGATCTCCGCCTCCTCCGCGACCTCGGCTTCACGCCCCAGCTGCCCCAGCCTGTCGAGGCAGGGATCGCGGCTTAACGGGATCGGCGTTGACCCCGGGCCAACCCTTTCCCTAGTTTCCCCTCATGGCTGGCAAAGGACTCGGACGTGGCTTGGGCGCTCTTATCGGGCAGCCCCTGGCGTCGCCGCAGCCGGTTGCCGAAAAAGGCGAATCAATCCAGAAAGTCCCCCTCGATCAGGTCATCCCCAGCTCCTTCCAGCCGCGCAAGACCTTCCACCCCGAGCAGCTTGCCGAGCTGGTCGAGTCGATCCGCGAGCGCGGCATCATCCAGCCCCTCATCGTCCGGCTGAGCAGCGGGAAGTACGAGCTGATCGCGGGCGAGCGCCGCTGGCGCGCCGCCACCGAGGTCGGCCTGAAGGAAGTCCCCGTCATCGTCCGCTCCGCCAGCGATCGCGAAGTCCTAGAACTCGCTCTGGTCGAGAACCTTCAGCGCGCCGATCTCAACCCCATCGAGGAGGCCGAGGGCTACGCGCTCCTCATCAATCAATTCCGCCTCACCCAGGAGCAGGTTTCCCAGCGGGTCGGACGCAGCCGGGTCAACGTCGCCAACGCCGTCCGTCTCCTCGGCCTGGCCGATGAGGTCCGCGCCTGGGTGGCGGGCAACCGCCTCACCGTCGGCCATGCCAAAGTCATCCTCGGCCTCTCCTCCAAGGAGGAGCAGGTTCTCGTCGCCCAGCGGGTAGTGAAGGACAATCTCACCGTTCGCCAGACCGAGAAACTGGTCGATTCCCTCAAACCGGCCCGTTCTCCTGGTTCCAAGCCCAAGGCGAAGGCCGCTCCCGTCAGTGAGGCGACCTGGACCGATCTCGAAAAGCGGCTCCAGCGGACTCTCGGCACCCGCGTCCGCCTCCAGGGGACGACCGAGATCGGCAAGGTCGAGATCCAGTATTTCTCCGCTGCCGAGTTCGACCGGCTGCTGCGCGTTCTCGGCTTGAACGATCTGTAGGCCGGACGACGGATTACGCTCCGTCCCGCAGCGTCCGCAGCTTCCGCGCGTTCCGCCGCTTCTTCAGCGAACGGTCCCATCGCTTCTTCCGTAATACGGTGAGCCGGTGCCAGCGGTCGGTCTGCAGCGCCTCGGCCTCCCGCAGCAATTGATCGAAGCGGGCGGGATCGGCGGCGACGGCGGCGATCTCCTTCCGGTCCAGCTTCGCGACCAGCGCCGCCAGCTCGGTGTTCTTCGGCCAGTAGTGGTCGAAGCCCATCGCATCGACCGCCACGCCCGGGCCGCTCTCCCCGACCCAGGCCAATGCGATCTGTTCGACGAAATCATTCTGTTCCGGTAACCGGACGCAGAGCCAATCGTTGAGCCGGAGCGCGGCCTGGAGGAGCCGGGCGCTGGCCAACCCGGCGGGAAAGGCGACCAGTCCCGAGTTGTACATCTTGAAGCCGGGCGCCATTCCCCGATAGGCGCTCGCCGCGATCTCCGGCGCCTGTTGCGAAAGGAAACGATGGAAGCGGGTGTAAAAGCTCTCCCCGACCAGACCGTCGAGATGGGACATCACCCAGGGACGATCTCCCAATTCAGCAACCCCGCCGCGATAATAGGTGTCGCTGTCGATGTAGATCACCGGCGTCCCCTCGGGATTTTCGAGCGCGTGGCGGAGCAGGAGCTCAATTTTCACGCGATGCGGATAATCGACCGCCCCTCGCCCGGTCACGATATCGACCTTGGAGAGGAAATGGACGGTGAACCCATGCCCCGCGAAGGCCTCGGGCTGGTCGGTGTGGACCACCAGCTCGGCTCCTGGCAGCCGCGCCCGGATCGAGAGGAGCGCGAGGAGCGCCAGCTTGACGAAGCGATCCCCGCCGTAGGCGTAGGTGACGAACATGGGCTGGGGCGCTCCCCTTATACCTCGGTCCGTGCCTTCACGTCGGCTTGGACCGCTTCCCACCACTTGTCGAGGAAGGCGCGGCGCTCGGTCCGGACGGCGTCGAGATCGGTGCCCGCCGCTCCCTGCGCGAAGAAGTAGAACTTGATCTTCGGCTCGGTTCCGGAGCCGCGCACCGCCATCCGGCAGCCGTCGGCGAGGTGGAAGAGGAACATGATCTCCTTCGGGATCAGCTTGCCGTCGACATCGTGGTAATCCTTGGTGCTGAAGTCGTCAATCCGCGTCACCGCCTGCCCGAGGAAGGCGGTCGGCGGGGTCTCCCGATAGGAAGCGAGCAGTGCCTTGATCTGGAGCGCCCCCTTGGCCCCCTCGAAGGTGAGGGTGCCGAGCTTCTCCGTGAAATAGCCGAAGCGGCGATAAATATCGTCGAGATATTGGAGCAGATTCTGCCCCTTCGCTTTGGCCCAGGCGGCGACCTCGGCCAGCATCAGCGAGGCGGCGTTGCCGTCCTTGTCGCGGACATAATCGCCGCCCGAATAGCCGTAGCTTTCCTCGCCGCCGAAGATGAAGAAGGTCCCCTTCTCCAGCTGGACCGCGCGGCGCTCGGCGAAGGTGAGCATATCGTAGTTCTCGACCCCGGTCGCCTCCTCGTAATTGCGGAGCTTTTCGCCGATGTACTTGAAGCCGGTCAGCGTCTCGATGCACTTGATGCCGTAGCTCTCGGCGATCTTCTTCTGGAGATCGGTGGTGACGAAGGTCTTGATCAGCGTCGCCCGGCTCCGGTTCTTCTCGTTGAGCACACCCTGCGCAAAGAGCCGCTCCACCCGATAGAAGGCGATGATCGAGCCGATCATGTTCCCGGTGATGATGATATATTTCCCATTGGCATCGCGAACCACCGCGCCCATCCGGTCGTCGTCGGGATCGGTCCCGATCACCAGATCGGCCTGCGCGGCCTCGGCCTGGGCGATGGCGAGGGCCAGCGCGGCCGCCTCCTCGGGGTTGGGAGATTTCACCGTGGGGAAGCGCCCATCGCCCGCTCGCTGGGCCTCGACGATTCCGAAATGGATGCCGAATTCCTCGAAGAGGGTCGGGATAATCTTGATGCCGGTGCCGTGGATCGGGGTGTAGACGATCTTGAGGTCGCTCTTCTTCAGTACCGCCGGTTCGAGCACCAGCGGCTTGAGCACCTCGATGTAGGCTTGGTCGGCCTCGGCGCCGAGCAGTGTCAGCTTCCCCTCGACCGGGGCGCGTTGCGGGGCGATCTCGCCGTTGGCCAGCGCGTTCACCTCGGCGATCACTCCCGAGGCATGGGGCTCGACCAGCTGGGCCCCATCGTTGAAGTAGGCCTTGAAGCCATTGTCATGCGGCGGATTGTGGCTGGCCGAGATCACGATCCCCGCCTGTGCCTTGTAGTGGCGGACCGAGAAGGAGAGCTGCGGGGTCGAGCGCTCCTCCGCGAAGAGGAGGACATCGATGCCGAGGAACTGGAGCTGATGGGCGCAAAGCTCGGCGAAGGCCCGCGAATAGTGGCGGGTATCGTGGGCGATCACCACCTTGAGCGGCTGGCCGGGGAAGGCCTTGTGCAGGTAGCCTCCCAGTCCCAGCGCGGCGCGGGCCAGATTGGTCCGGTTCATCATGTTGGTCCCGACCGCCGGATTCTCGGGAGCGCCGAGGGGGCTGGGCGTCCCCATCTCGGAGCGGGTCACCTTCTTGCCGATGGTCCGTCCGCGGATGCCGCCGGTGCCGAAAGCGAGGCTCTTGAAAAAGCGATCGTTGAGTTCCGCCCACTCGCCTGCCTCGACCAGCTCGACGATCCCGGCATGGTCGATCGGCAGGGTTTCGGGCGATGCGTAGACCTTTAGGATGTTCTCGACGCTGGAGGGGAGGAGCTTGCCGTCCTGCTGGGCGGCGTGGAGGACGTCAGGGAGAGTGTCGGTGGCCATGACCGGAAACTAGTTTCCGGCGGGCCGATTCGCAAGGACGGCGTTGCGGCGTTCCGGGGGATATTTCCGCTCTCAGATCCGCGAAAGCCAGCGGATCTTTGGCGCGAGGGCGAAATTGAGCTGTACCAGGATGATGAAGCCGATGCTGACATAGGTATTGAAGACGCAGAGGGCCGCCCCCACCGCATAGAGCGCCTGTCCGCCCAGGATGCGGCGGCAGATCGCCGCCCGTGCCGACTCCGGCATCTCCTCCTTCACCAGATTTGCCCGCAGCGTCCGCGTCCAGCAGCAGAAAAGCATCGCGCCGAGCAGGAGAATGTTGAGCCAATAGACTAGCAGCGCCGTCCGGTAGGTGACGAATTCGGCCAGCAGCCGGGTCGAAAAGGGGAGGATCGTCACCACGAAGAGGAAGGCCATGTGGAGCCAGGTCAGGTGACGGTCGGAACGGATCAGCTGGTTGAGCTGGCTCTGCTGTCCCACCCAAAAGATCCCCAGGGTGATGAAGCTCATCAGGTAGACCGCCAGCTGCGGCCCGAGCGCCAGGAGCGCCCCCGCTAGGTCGGCCTCGCCGTGGATCAGCTCCTTCGCCGGAACATGCAATTCCAGGAGGAGGAGGGTCATCGCCACGCCGAAAATGCCGTCGCTCAAGGCCGCCAGCCGCTCGACGCTTTCTCCGGCGATCTGGTTGTAGGCAGTCGCCGTGCTTATCGGGTCCGAGCTCGGCGCGGAATCAGAGAGAGAATCGCTCATGACCGCCGTTTTTGAGCCCGCTGCAGCGCGACCGCCTCGTAAAAGCAGCGGGTCCCGACCGAGGTCGAGGTCAGCACCACCGCTGCGTCGAAGACGGCGATGACCCATTCCCAGCCGCCGATCTGCTGCGATTGCACTCCATAAGCCATCGCCCCGCTGGCGTAGATCGAGAGGAAGATGAAGTAGAACCCGACGACGTTATGATGGGCCGGCTTCTCCGCATCGACCAGCACCTGGAGGGCGAACCCGAAGAGCAGGATCAGCAATACGTCGATCCCCATGTAGAAATGGACCAACGAGAGGAGATAGCTGGCCAGCGGCAGCGTCACCAGCGTCGTTCCCGCCAACGCCCCGAATTTTTTCCAGAAGAGGCTCATGAGGTCCAGGTCTTCGCGGCAGGCGTGGAGGGCGCTAGATCAATCCCGCCACGATGTTCACGAACATCGCCAGGATCGCTGTATTGAAGCCGAAGGCGATCAACCCGTGGATCAGCGCCAGGCGGCGCATGTGCGAGGAGGAGATCTGCACGTCGGAGACCTGGCAGGTCATCCCGATCACGAAGGAGAAGTAGGCGAAGTCGACGTAGGTCGGGCTCTCATCCCCGGGGAAGAGGAGGCCCCCGTCGATCTTCTCCCGGCTCACCTCGCGCGCGTCCTCATAGAAATAATGGGCATAGCGCATCGCGAAAAGGGTGTGGACCAGTGCCCAGGAGAGGCTCACCGAGGCGATGGAGAGCCCGATATGGCCCAGCAGTTGCGGATGGGGCAGATCCTTCACCGGCCCCAGCAATAGCGCGACCGCCAGGAGGCTGGCCGTGGCCGCCACCACCACCAGGATGAAAAGAAAGGTCCGGCTCGAATCCTGGAGCCGCGCGTTCTGCCGCGCCTCGTAGGGATCCTGGATCGCCAGGGTGATCCAGGCCAGCACCAGCACGGAGAAGGTGTAGATGTCCCAGGTCGCCACTAGATCGGTCGAGAGGGCGACGTGAGGCCGCAGCAGGAGAAAGGCCGCCAGCGAGATCACCCCGCCAATCATCAGCCGATGATGGGCATCGAGCCGATGCATGAAAGAGAGGGGAGGGCGCGCCGGAACGGGCGAAGATTCCATGAATCCTCCTTAACTCTCCGCCTCAACCTTGTCCACCGATTTGCGCATTCGCACTCCGCCCTTATATTGCCGCCATGAGCACCGCCCCCCAGATCACCCGTCAAAAATTGATCGATCTCCTCAACGAAGACCTTTCCCGCGAATACCAGGCCGTCATCGCCTACACCGTCTACAGCCAGACCATCAAGGGCGCCCAATACAACAACATCGCCCAGGAACTCGAAAAGCACGCCTCCGAGGAATTGAGCCACGCCCTCCTAATTGCCAAGCAGATTGATTATCTCAACGGCACCCCCACCGTCACCCCCCAGCCGGTGAAGCAATCGGATAAGGCGGAGGAAATGCTCCGTTTCGATCTCGAAAACGAGAAGCAGACCATCCTCAACTACCGCGAGCGGATTCGCCAGGCCGAGGCGCTCCAGGAATATGCCATCGGCGAAGTCCTCCGCAAGATCATCGCCCAGGAGCAGGAACACCTGACCGACCTTGCCGACGCCCTCGGCATCGATACTCCAAAGCTGGGGTAACGCCCCTCGGTGCCGGAAAGGCGCACTTGAAATTGTTGATATTTAAGAAGATTGAGTGTTTTTACGGATGTTAATGCAATCAAAGTTAGTTATGATTGCGTCGAAAGAAATGAAGGCGCATACGTTCGTAATTCTCCTCGTGCTCGGCTTGATCTTCCTGGTTCCAAAGCTCGCCGCCATTCAATACACCGGCATGGGCTCGCCGGTTTCTTTCTTCGCCGCCAAGCGCTAAAGGGCAGCCCGGCAGCCGACGCTTGCCAGACCTCTCCTTCGGCCCAAGAGTAGGCCGATGAGCGGGGAGCCGATCCGGGACGTGGCCTGCGTGGCCGTCATCGTCCCCGTTTACAACGAGGCGGCGACTGTCGCCCAGGTTCTGGCCTCTGTCCTCCTCCAGCCTTCCGTCCGCCAGCTCATCGTCGTCGACGACGGCTCGACCGACGGTACTCCGGAGGCATTGCGCCTGTTCGCCGAGGCCTGCCGCGATCCGCGCCTCCACCTCGCCGTCCACAAGGTCAACCGGGGCAAGGGAGCGGCGCTCCGCACCGGCTTCGCCTTGGCCGAGGCGCCCATCGTTCTGATCCAGGACGCCGATCTCGAATACGATCCCGCCGAGTACGAGTTGCTGCTGGCGCCGATCCGTTCCGGAAAGGCCGATGCCGTCTTCGGCACCCGCTTTCCCGGATTGAACGACCCCGGGGTGGTCTACCACCGCTTTTTTTGGGGAAATCGGTTTCTCACCTTCCTCTCCAACTTCTGCACCGGCCTGCGCCTGAGCGATATCACCGCCGGATTCAAGGTCTTGCGCATCGGGATCTTGCGTCAATTGCCCATCGAGGAAAGGGGCTTCGGCATCGACGCCGAGATCGTCGCCAAGACCGCCCGGCTCGGCTGCCGGATCGGGGAGGTGCCGATCTCCTACCGGGGCCGCACCTACGCCGAGGGCAAGAAGATCGGCTGGCGCGACGGCATCCGGATCATCGGCTGCATCCTGAAGTACAGCCTGCGGCCGGGGGCGCGGGAGCGGAGGCCTTAAGCTTTCTGGATGTCCTGGCCCGCCTGATAATGGACCACCCGGACTTCCTCGAGGGTGATCAGGCCGCCCTGAAGGATCGCCTTCACCGTCGGCAGGAAAGCCTCGATCTTTTCGCGGGCGTCGACGATCTCGATCACGAAGGGGAGGTCGGCGGAGAGCTGGAGGATCTTGGCGGTATGAATGTGGCTGCCCGCGCCGAAGCCCATCGGCCCGCGCAGGACGGTCGCCCCGGCCAGGCCCGCCGCACGCGCCTTGCAGACGATCGCCTCATAGGAAGGCTGATGTTCCCAGCGGTCGCTCTCGCCGAGGACGATGCGGAGCCGGACGGCGGATTCGGGGATTTCCATAATGGGTTGTGAGGTTAACGGGTGCCGAGCTGGCCCCCCAAGGCCAGGCCTGCCCAGGCGGCGGCGAGGCAGCCCGCCACCGAGAGAAGGACGTTCCACCCGGCGTAGAGCCATTCGCCATCGTTGAGGAGATTGAGCGTCTGGAGGCTGAAGGAGGAAAAGGTGGTGTAGCCGCCGAGGAAACCGATCATCACCGTCTGTCGTACCAGCGGAGGGGCGACGAAGGAGCTATTGGGCCCGGTCCAGGAGTAGAAAAGACCGATCGCGAAGCAGCCCGTAAGATTGACGATCAAGGTGCCGGCGGGAAACACAGGGTGCCGCACCGCGATATAATTGGAAAGGCCCATTCGGGCCGCCGTTCCCAGCGCGCCCGCCGCCATCACCCACGCATATGTTTTCAGCCAAGCCACTCTCTACTTTTCGACCCCGGAAACGGTTTCGTCAAGCCGGGGGACGGCTCGTTCGCCCGTCAAGGATTCGGGGAGGCGGGGGCGGTATCGCTCGGAGCCGCCGGGGCGTTGGCGACAGGAACCGGGGCGGCCGCTCCCAGGGGCTGCCAGAGCGTCTGTTTGTCGATCCGCGAGTAGATCCGGCCCGGCTGGCCGCCTTGGTTGAGGATCTGCATCGATTCGAACAGGACCGTCTCTCCCGTCGCCGAGGTCGTCAGGCCCGCGTGATAGATCCAGCGGGGAGTCCCGGCGGGATCGGTGAGGACGGAAGGGCGGATGCCGTGCTCGGCCGCTTCGGGTTCCTGGAGCAGGAGGTCGAGCGTCGCCGGATATTGGCCGTCGTGGGTGGCGCCATAGAGATTGAGCGCCAGCGAGAGTTGCTCCGCATCGGCCTGTTGGGCCGAGATCGAGGCGGTTCCCGCGATCTGTGGATGTTGTTGGGAATAGGCGTAGAGCGGCGGGGCCACCGCCGCCGCCAAGCCCGCGAGCAGGACCACGCTGCCGGTGGGCGACGCCGAATCGCTGATCAGGAAATCGCCCTTCGAGCCCGCGCGAAAGCGGAATTCGCCGAGCAGGGGCGCCACCGTCAGGTCGGCGGGCAGGTTGGTGGACAGATTGGCCCAGGAACTCCGCGCGGGATCGGCCGCCAGATATTTCGCCAGCGCGGGCTTGCCCGCCGCATAGCCGCGTTGCAGCGCCTCGCCCACCTTCGCATAGGCCAGCATGTAGGCGCCGTCCGCCTTGCCGGGGCCGGCCAGCGTGTCGAGGGAGAGCGCGGGATTCCCATCGGCGAGGAGCCGCTTGGCCCCGGCGGCGGTGAGGCTGAATCCCCAGAAATCGCTCCCCTTGAAGAGGGTCGGCGAGATAGAGGAGAGCTGCTTCGGCGCGACCGAGAGCGCGGAGAAGGAGCCGACCGTGAAGGTCTCCGAGGTCCCCGCCATCGCGAGAAGAGGCGTGAGCTGCTTGGTCAGCTTGTCGTAGAGGAGGGAGAATTTATCGGGATCGCGCAGGGCCCAGACCAACAGGAGATCGGGAATCTTCTGGCCCTCCGGCCAATCGACGACCCAGGCCAGTTCCGGGCCCACCGCCTTGAGGAAATTCTCGTGGAGATCGAGTCCCTGGGACTTGAGGCCGCCCTCGATCGTGTCATAGGGATTAGGAGCTGCGGGCGCGCCCGATTGGGTCGGAGCGGTCTGGGCCTGCACCGCCTGGAAGGTTTCCCTCTGCTGATTATAGGTCGCTTCCGCGTCGATGTTCTGCGCCAGGTAGAACACGGTGCTCGGGCTGGTGAAGCGGGCCGATTTCAACGGGATCGGTTGAAACTGGCTGGCCATCTCCCCCCGTTCGGCCAGGGGAGCGAGGACGACGCAATGCTCCTCGACGCCGTTTTTCCCGAGCGACATCGTGCCCGCCGTGGCGTGCATGAAGCGGAGGTTCTTGAACACCGCGTCGAGGCCGCTGCCATTACCCATACCAGCGGGCATGAAGAGGGTGAACCACTGCCGCTCGAGATCGAAAGCGCGCCCGATATTGGCGTAGAAGAGCGTGTCCGCCTGGGGATCGCATTGGGAGGCCAGCGCCTGGTAATCGGGCGTCTCCCGCAGCGAAGGGCCGCCCGCCCCGGCCCCTGCGGCCGAGGCGTGATCGATGAAATCGAAGAGCGGCTGCTCGCCGAGCGAAACCAAATCCCAGTCCTTCCAGCGCGCGCGGCAGAGGCGGAGGCCGTTGCCCGCCTCCCGATAGGTGTACGAGAGATCGCCGTGCGCCGCCGTCTGGACGGGATGATTCTTCAGGTGATCGCCCGCCGCAGCCTCGAGTTCGCTGAAGAAGGCCTCCACATGCCGCCCCTTGTCCGGCGAGGCGTGGAATCCGGCGATCAGGCCGATCCCCTTGGCGATTTCGGCGGGGGGCGCGTCCTTGGCTGCGGGTGGATCGAGGCGCGTCAAGGCGACGAAGGAACTCCCTCCCATCGCCTGCAATCCCTCTACGGCGGCTTGGCGGAGGTGGGCGGCCACCTGCGGATCGAGCTTGTGAAGTGCGCCATCGAGCACGGAGAACGCCGCGCCGACGAGGCCTTGCGCCTGCGGATCGTCGGCGATCTGTTTCAGCTGGGACTGCTGATAGCGGAGATAGGTCCTGGTTCCATCGGGAATCTCAAAGTAATAGAGCGTATCGGCGGGAAGATAAGCCGCCGGGCTCTGGTGGGCCGGCCCGCGCAGGAAGAACCACCAGGCCGCGCCGCCGCCGCCCAGCAATAGAATCAATAAGACAAGCGCTCCGACGATCAGCCGTTTCATGGTCATTCCCTCTCCCTTTCGTGATAAACCCGATTTTCTATCCGCAAGAAAATCCTGGCGATCCCTGGAGGAATGTCAACGGGTGGGCGATGCGCATCGGACTACGCGGGCGCGGACGGCGCCGAAGCTGGCACGGTGAAGGAGAAGGTGGAGCCCTTCCCGGTCTTCGATTCGGCCCAGATCCGGCCGCCGTTCTTATCGACCATCTCCTTGCACAGCAGGAGACCGAGCCCGGTCCCTGTCTCGCCGCCGGTTCCATAGGTGGAGACCTTCTCGCCCAGCTGGAAGAGATTGAGGAGATTTTTGGAGGTGATGCCGACGCCGCTGTCGGTGATCGAGACGGTGACTTCCTTGTCCTCCGTGCGCGCCGCGATCTCCACCTGTCCGCCCACCGGGGTGAACTTGACCGCGTTGCTCAGGAGATTCCGGATGACCGTGTCGATCGTCCGTTCGTCGGCATGGATGCGAACGGGCGCCCCCACCTTGTTGACGATATTGATCTGCTTTTGGCGGGCGAGGATCCCGGCCAGCGCGATGTTCCGCTGGAGCAGATCGCCGAGGTCGAGCGATTTCGGCTGCACCTCGATCCGGCTCATCTGGTTCTCCGCCCACTCCAGGAGATCGAAGACGAGGCGGCTGACCGAGGTGGTCGATTCGTGGACGATCTTGGCGATCTCCTCCAGCGTCGGATCTTTTTTCTCGCGGGCCGCCTCCAGCAGGACTTCGCTGAAGTGGAGGGCGCCGTTCATCGGGTTCTTCAGGTCGTGGGAGATGATTTCGAAGAATCGGTCTTTGTCTGCGTTGGCCTGGCGGAGCTCCCTCTCGGCGAGTAGCCGCACCTCGATCTCCTTCCGCAATTCCTTCTGGAGGCGGCGGATCTGGACATGGCTCGCGATTCGGACCTTGACCTCCTCGTGCTGGAGAGGCTTGGTCAGGTAATCGACCGCGCCGACCGTGAATCCATTGACGATGAACGGCGTATCCGCCAGCGCCGTCATGAAGATCACGGGGATCTCCCGGGTGGCCGCGATTTCCTTGAGGCGGCGGCAGGTCTCGAATCCGTCGATGCCGGGCATCATCACGTCGAGCAGGATCAGGTCGGGCAGGCTATATTGGGCCTGCTCGATGGCGGTCTCCCCGTCTTCGGCGACCAGGACATGATGGCGCTGCTCGGTGAGATATTCGTAGAGCACCTTCAGGTTCGTCGGATTGTCGTCGACGATCAGGATCGAGGTGGGAAGGTCGGGTATCGATTCGTTCATACGGGTGGGCTCATGCGCTCTTCGATCATCTGGCGCATCTGTTTGATTTTGAAATTGTCGGCCAGCTCGCGCAACCCTGAAACCAGGGGCGAGAAGGCTCCGTCTCGGTTGGCGAGCCCCTCGGCCGCCGCCAACATCCGTTTCACATCGCCTTTCCGGGCCAGGTCGAGGAGTTCCTCTCCTTCCACCTTCGGGAGAGGGGGAATGGCGACGGGGGTGGCGGCACTCCCGGGATTTTCCGGGGTCGATTCGGCAGGGGTCGGGCCACTGGCGCCCTCATCCTCATAGATCCATTCGATCGAGGGGAGATAGCTGCGGAGGCAGGCGAGCAGGACGGGGAGGTCGACCGGCTTGGGGACGCAATCATTGCAGCCCGCCTGCCGGCTCTTGGCGGTATCGAAGTCGAAGATGCTGGCCGAAACGGTGATGATGATCAGATCCTTGGAAGCGTCGTCGGCCCGGATCCTCCGGGTCAGCTCGAAGCCGTCCATCACCGGCATCACCAGGTCGGTCAGGACGACGTCGGGGCGCCGCTCCGCGATCTTGTCGAGGGCATCCTGTCCATTTTCCGCCTCGATGGTGTCGAAGCCGAGCGGGGTGAGCATCTCGGAGAGGACCGAGCGGTTTTCCCAGCGGTCATCGACGACGAGGATGCGGGCGCGAGGCCCCCGGTAGCCGACGATCTCCCGCTCCTTCGCGGGCCGCTTCGCCTGCGAGGCCGCCACTTCGGGCAGATTGATCTCGAAGGAAAAGGTGCTCCCCTCGCCCAGGCGGCTCTCCACCTCGATGAGGCCGCCCATCAGTGGGACCAGCCGCTGGCTCAAGGCCAGGCCGAGGCCGGTCCCCTCCGCGTTGCGCTGCTGGTCGGAGACCTGGCTGAAGGGTTGGAAGAGGAGGCCGATCTTTTCCTCGGGAATCCCGATGCCGGTATCCTCGATCGAAAAACGGATCTTCGCGCCATTCCGGGAGACATGGAAGCCGACCCCGCCCCGGTCGGTGAATTTCACCGCGTTGCCCAGCAGATTGATCAGCACCTGGCGGAGCCGCTTTTCGTCGGCGCGGACCACGCCGGGCAGGTTGTCGGCGAGGTGCTCGTGGAAGGCGATCTTCTTCTGCGTCGCGCGGACGCGGAGCATGTTGCAGATCACCTGGAGGAAATTGCGCAGGTCGAAATCGCTCGGTTGCAGCTCGACCTTGTCGGCCTCGATCTTGGAAAGGTCGAGGATGTCGTTGATCAGGGTGAGGAGATGCTCGGCCGATTGATGGATGACGGAGAGCCCGGAGCCGAGCTTGGGGGTGAGCTCGGGACTCCGCTTCAGGATCTGGGTGTAGCCGAGGATGCCGTTGAGGGGGGTGCGCAGTTCGTGGCTCATGTTGGCCAGGAACTGGCTCTTCGCCTTGCTCGCCTTCTCGGCGTATTCCTTCGCCTGCCGCAGCTCGTTCTCCACCAGCTGGCGGGTCTCCTCGATCTGGTGCCGGAAGGTGATGTCGACGACCGTCCCCTCGTAATAGAGGATGCTTCCCCGGGCGTCGCGGACCGCCCGCGCGTTCTCCGAGATCCAGATCTTCCGCCCGTCCCGATGGTAGACCTCGGAGACGAAGTCCTTCACCACGCTGTGCGTTTCCAATTCCTCGCGGAACTGCCCGCGGCGCGTCGGATCGACATAGAGATTCTTCTCGATGTTGTCGACATGCCCGATCAATTCGGCGATCGAATCGAAGCCGTAGATACGGGCCAGGGAGAGATTGGCGGCGAGATAGCGCCCTTCGAGCGAGGTCTGGAACATCCCGTCGACCGCGTTCTCGAAGACGTTGCGGAAACGGACTTCGCTCTCCTTGCGCCGCGCCTCCTCCTCCCGCGCCCGGGCGCTCTCTTCCTTGGCCTGGAGATATTCGCCCCGCAGCCGCTCCGCGACCGCGTTGAACGCCTGGACCACTCCGCCCAGCTCGTCGCGGGTCTCGATGTCGATGGAGCCCTCATAGTCGCCCCGGGTCATCTTGTCGGTGGCGTTGCGGATATTGAAGACCGTCCGCATCACCTCGAAATAAAAGGCGATGAGCAGCGAGGTCCCCAGCACCAGCAGGACTCCGGTCACGGCCAGGACCAGGGTGGAGCGCGTCTGGAATCTTCCGATCCGGGTCTGCAGCAGGAAATCGAGGCTGTCGGCCGCCCGGCTCCAGAATTCCTGGCCCGCGTCAATGGCGCGGCGGGCTGCCCGATCGGCCTCCTCCGGCTTGGCCTGGACCTGCTGCGAGGCCAGGAACTGGTGGCGGCAATAGGCATTATAGTCTTCCAGCGCCTGTAGATTTTCAGTCAGGGGGGAATGGAGCTCCTTTTCCACCGTCCGCGTCTTGTCGCTGGCGAAGGCGGTCTCCATCCCTTTTTCGAGGTCGTCCCGCAACGACTGGAGGACCCCCAACTGCACCGTCAGGGCCTCCTGCTGCGAGGGAGTGATCCGGCCGGTGCGGGCGAATTCATCGCAGAGGTAGCGGGTGCCGGTGAGCAGCTCCTGGATGCGGGGCCACTTCAGGACAGTGGCATCCATGAGGTAATAGCTGGAGAGGTCGGGATCGAGGATCAGATTCGAGCTGTCCCCCACATGGGCGAAGAGGGCGCGCTCGTCGGAGGCCAGATCGGTGAAGGCGTCCTGGGGAGATTCCAGGCGGGAAGCGGCCGCGTCGGTGCGGAGGGAGTTCCAGTTCTGTTCCAGGACATTATAGAGATGGTCCGCGTCGAGGGTGCCGCCCAGCCGGCCCTCGGCCGACTTCATCGCGTCGAAGGCGGCGCTCATCGCCTCCAGCTTTCGAATCAGTTCCGGCTTGCCTTCGGATTGGTGGGCGGCCGCGGCGGCGGTGATCCCGGTCTCCCCGTTCAGGATCATGAACTGCTGGAGGGGACGTAGATAGGCCGTCCCCCGGATCTCCATCTGCGCGACCTCGGTGCTTTGGGATATTTCGCTCTCGAAAAAATAAAGGAGCAGGCCGAGCGGCAGCAGGAAGACCGCGCTGACCAAGGCGAACTTCTGCGGGTACTTCAACCGGCTCATCAACCGCCCCAATCCCGGGAATTGCCAGGGAGATCGGACAGCGGAAGGTTCGGATTCGGATTTCATGGGCAGGATATCGCGCGCTTGGGATCAGCGGGACCTGAGTGGCTCTCTTCGACCCCTTTGGAGATGAACGGACACAGCCATGGTTCCTCTATAATCCCCCTGCGGCCGATGGTATGGCCACACTTAAAAAGTTACATTATTAAGTCTGGTAGTTAACGGATGTAAACGGGTCGATAAGCTAAGGGAATTTCCTCAAACCTTCAAAATCAAGCATTCCCTTAGCAGAAATCCTCTCGAGGAGAGAATGGAGATTTTCAAAGTTTTCTCGCGTCGGCGCGGAGGCGGGGGAGCAGCGGCTGCATCCGTTCCCGAATCGACGCCAGCGCTTCGCGCAGCGCCCGAGGGCCGTCGCCGATCAGGCGGCCGATCCAGGCTCCGGGACGGAGGCGGCTGAACCCGATCCAGAGGCCGGGCCGATGGAGCCCGTGCAGCTCCCGCCGCCAATCATCTTCTCGGTCGAGCGCATCGGAGACCCAGAGGAGGGTGGCGAACCACGGCTTCCCCATTCCCGCCAGGGCAGCCATCGCCGCCAGTTCCTCCCCGGACTGCCGCGTCCGTTCATGGTAGATCAATTCCCCGCCGAGCCGGAGGGAGAGATCGATCTGGAGCGTCTCCCATTCCCATCCTTCGCCATGGGCGGCCCGGCCGGGGGCGAGGATCTCGGTGAAATAGAGTTCGCCATCCGGTTCGACTGCGAGACGGGTTGCCTGCCGGTAGCGGGAGGCGCGGTGCGGCACCAGCGGCTCTCCCATCACCTCGAGCCACCCCCCGGCGGCGACGGCGTAATTCTGACAGCATGATGCTCCCTCGCCCCGCATGGTGAAGGCCCGGCTCGCCGCCGGCGAGGTCAGCAGCACCGAGGCGCCCGCTCCCACCGCGACCTCGGTGGCGAGGGTATCCCCTTCGAGCATCCCGGCGGTGGCATTGACCACATTGACGATGAGCGCGGTGCCGTCCCAATAGGCCTTGCCGAGATGGAAAGGGGCGCAGAACGATTGGTGAGCGAGGACTGTCCGTCCATCGGCTCCGGCGGCGGCGCGAAGCGTCAGATGGCCGCTTAGGGCCGGCATGGGGCCTCGGCCTTCCGGGCCTCCCGGGCAAACAGCGCCTCATGCCGGACCCAGGCGACGATCTCGACCAAGCCCTTTTCGCTCCGCAGGTCGCAGAAGAGAAAGGGGCGCGTCCCCCGCATCAGCTTGGCGTCACGGTCCATCACCGCAAGGTCGGCCCCGACGTAAGGGGCCAGCTCCGTCTTGTTGATGAGGAGGAGATCGCTGTGGCGGATGGCGGGGCCGCCCTTGCGCGGGATCTTGTCGCCCTCCGCGACATCGATGACATAGATGAAGACATCGACCAGCTCCGGGGAAAAGGTTGCCGAGAGGTTGTCGCCGCCGCTCTCGACCAGCACCAGCTGCAGATCGGGGAAGGCCCGCTCGAACCGCTCGATCGCCTGCTCGTTCATCGTCGTGTCGTCGCGGATCGCGGTATGGGGACAGCCTCCGGTCTCGACGCCGACGATCCGTTCGCCCGGCAGCGCCTCCTGGCGGGTGAGGAACTGGGCGTCCTCCAGGGTGTAGATATCGTTCGTCACCACCGCCATGCTGTAGTGGCCGCGCAACTGTTGGCAGAGCTTCAGGCAGAGCATCGTCTTGCCGGAGCCGACGGGGCCGCCGATGCCGATCCGCACCGGGCGCTGGGAGGGAGAGGCGGTCATGAGATGAACATCCGGCCATCGGCCAGCTCGTGCCGCGCGGCGGCGATGTCCCACCAGGGATTCGACCAGCCGATCGCATCGAGGGGAGTCGCCAACCCGGCGGCGATCAGCTGCGGGGCGGAGGCAAGCGTCGCGGTCATCGTCTGCTGGATGCCGTTCTGGCCGAGGCGGAGGAGCTTCATCGCCGCCGCCGCCAGCGAGGAGACCGTCCCGTAGCAGACCGAGGCGAGCGCCGCCTCGATAGGCGCGCCGAGAACGCGGGTCTCCAGCGCCGTGGCCACGCAGGCGGCGAAGGCTCCGCCCGGGCCGATCCTCCGGCCCGCCTCCCGGATCAGCGGATGGGGATGGAGCGTGGCCAGCAGCGAGAGGCGCTGGCGGCCGATGCCCTCCGTGGCCTCGCGCGGCTCCCGGGCGGTCTTCATCGCCGAGGCGAGGTAGCGGACATGGTCGAACTGGTTCCAATCCTCCGCCTGCAGCGCCCGGTAGGCATGGGCGGTGAGGGGCAGCTCGAGGCCGGCGAGGGGCGGGAGGACCGCCGCGCGGAGGAACGAGCGGAAAGAGGCGAGATCGCCGACCAACCCCTCCTGCACCGCCCCCTCCAGGCCGAAGGAATGAGCATAGGTGCCGGTCGGGTAGAAGGTATCGTTGCACTGAAGCCACGCGGCGATCCAGGCGGTTTCCGATTTCTCGCCTGCGTTTTCAATGGGCATGATCATGGGAGTGGGAATGGATGGGGGCGGCCAGGGATTCGCCGCCGGGATTGAAGGAACTCTCGAACCGTCCGGCCCGGAAAACCGCCGTCACCCGGCGATAGGGCACGCCGAGCCGCGCTAGCAGCCGGTGGACGGCGACCTCGTCGGGAACCAGGAGCCGCCCCTCTCCGCCCTCAATGGGGAGATGGAGATTGCCGATCGACCAGCCGAGATGGACGGCGTCGGCGGGGGAAAGAGAGAGATCGATTTCGAGACAAGCCTCGGGCTCCTGCTCGATTTGATAACGGGCCGTCGGCGTCTGATGGACGATCGCGCCCGGCGCGAGCGGCTGCTTCAGCTCGAAGCCGAATTCGGTCCCGTCCTCGGCGGCGGCGCGCCAGAGGAGCTTGGCCAGCTTCCGCCGCTCCGCGCGAATCGAAATGGCCGGAAGCGCATCGTCGGTTGGATCGAGAGGAGCGTGGACGAGGAGCATATGGAGAATCGAGGTCGATTAAAAGAGGAAGTAGCGCTGGGCCATCGGCAGGCTCCGCGCCGGTTCGCAGGTGAGGACGCGGCCATCGGCTTTCACGGTATAGGTCTCGGGATCGACCTCGATGTGGGGCAGCGCGTCATTGAGGACCATATCCCGCTTGCCGATCCCTCGCGTCTTCTTCACCGGCGCCAGCCGCTTGCGGAGCGAGAGCTCATCGAGCGCCCCGCCATCGAGCGAGGCCTGGCTGACGAAGGTCAAGCTGGTCGCACGGACTGCGGCGCCATGCGCGCCGAATTGGGGCCGGTAGAAAGTCGGCTGCGGCGTCGGGATCGAGGCGTTCGGATCGCCCATATTCGCCCAGGCGATGAAGCCGCCCTTGAGCACCAGCTCCGGCTTCACGCCGAAGAAAGCCGGTTTGAACAACACCAGATCGGCCAGCTTCCCCGGCGCGATCGAGCCGACCAGATGGCTGATCCCGTGGGCGATCGCGGGATTGAGCGTGTACTTCGCCAGATAGCGGAGGACGCGGAAATTGTCGGCGGCGGGATGGACCGGATCGGCAAGAGGACCGAACTGCCCCTTCATCTTATGGGCCGTCTGCCAGGTGCGGAGGATCACCTCGCCGATCCGTCCCATCGCTTGGCTGTCGCTCGACATGATCGAGATCGCGCCGAGGTCGTGGAGGCAATCCTCGGCGGCGATCGTCTCAGGGCGGATCCGCGATTCGGCGAAGGCGACGTCCTCCGGGATCTTCGAGTCGAGGTGATGGCAGACCATCAGCATGTCGAGGTGTTCGTCGAGAGTATTGACGGTGAAGGGCCGCGTCGGGTTCGTCGAGGAGGGGAGGACGTTCGGCTGGCCGCAGACCCGGATGATATCGGGTGCATGGCCGCCGCCCGCCCCCTCGGAGTGGAAGGTATGGATCGTCCGCCCCTTGAACGCCTTGATTGTCTCCTCGACGAACCCGGCCTCGTTGAGCGTATCGGTGTGGATCGCCACCTGGACATCGAGTTCCTCCGCCACGCCCAGGCAGGTATCGATGGCGGCGGGAGTGGTCCCCCAATCCTCATGGAGCTTGAGGCCAATCGCCCCGGCCTCGACCTGCTCCCGCAGCGGCTCGGGCGTCGAGCAGTTCCCCTTGCCGAGGAAGCCGAGGTTGACCGGATAAGCCTCCGCCGCCTCGAGCATCCGATGGAGATTCCATTTCCCGGGCGTGCAGGTGGTGGCGAAGGTCCCGGTCGCCGGGCCGGTCCCGCCGCCGATCAGGGTGGTGACGCCGCTCGAGATCGCCTCGTCGATCTGCTGCGGACAGATGAAATGAATGTGGGTGTCGATTCCCCCGGCGGTGACGATCGCGCCCTCCGCCGCGATCACCTCGGTCGCCGCGCCGATCACCATCGGGTTGAGCTTCCCGGTGCGCGGATCGGGAAAGATCGAGCCGATCCCGCTCTGGATGCCCGGATTCCCCGCATGGCCGATCCCGACGATGTGCCCCGCCTTCACCCCGATGTCGGCCTTGAGGACGCCGAGGACCGGATCGAGGATCAGGGCGTTGGTCAGGACGAGATCGAGCGACTCCGCGTCGGTCGCGGTCGGCGACTGGCCCATCCCGTCGCGGATCACCTTGCCGCCGCCGAATTTCACCTCATTGCCGTAACCGGCCTCGGCGATCAAGTCGCGTTCGACCTCGACGAAAAGCTCGGTATCGGCGAGGCGGACCCGGTCGCCGACCGTCGGGCCGAACATCTCCGCGTACTGCCGTCGTGAGAGCGAGAGGGGCATATCGTTTGGATCAATCGAGCTTGCCGTTCACTAGGCCGTTCAGGCCGTAGACCTCACGGCTGCCAGCGAGCGCCACCAATTCGACCTCGCGGGTGTCGCCCGCCTCGAAGCGGACGGCGGTGCCAGCGGGAATATTAAGGCGGAAACCGCGAGCCGCCGCCCGATCGAAGCGGAGCGCCGCATTCGCCTCGAAGAAATGATAATGGGATCCGACCTGGATCGGCCGGTCGCCGGTATTGGCAACCTCGATCCGCCGAGTCTCCAGCCCGAGATTGGCGGCGAGAGCGGGGCCCTCGGCGACGATGATTTCTCCCGGTATCATAAAATGCTTCAGTGGACTAGCGGATGGGATGATGAACCGTCACCAGCTTGGTGCCGTCGGGGAAAGTCGCCTCGACCTGGATGTCATGGATCATCTCCGGCACCCCCTCCATCACCTCGGCGGCGCGGAGGATCGTCGTGCCATAATTCATCAACTCCGCCACACCCCTGCCGTCCCGCGCCCCTTCCATGATCTCATAGGTGATGATGGCGACCGCCTCGGGGTGATTTAGCTTTAATCCGCGCGCCTGCCGCCGCCGCGCCAAGTCGGCGGCGGTGACGATCATCAGTTTTTCGCGCTCGCGCGGGGTGAGGTGCATGGGGAGGCTACAAGAACGCAGAGCCCGTGCCAGATGGGACGAAAAGTGACGGCTTGCGCAACCTTTTATGAGAAAGCGACTTCCGGCAGGAAATTGGGCTTTCCCAATAGGAAACAGAGACCGAAGCCCGTTTCTCTAACCCCAAATCTGTCGATCAAGCGAGCGGAACTGGACCGCCTCGGCGATGGCGGTCTCGCTGATCCCTTCTTCGCCGTTGAGATCGGCGATGGTACGGGCGACCTTGAGAATCCGGTCGTAGGCGCGGGCGGAGAGCTTGAGATCGTCGAGGGCCATCTTGAGAAAGGCGCGGGACGATTCATCGAGGACGCAGAATTTCTTCAGCTCGCCCGGCCCCATCTGGGCGTTGCAGGAGACCTTCCGCTTCCCCTTGGCGAAGCGGCGCTGCTGGACCGCCCGCGCCGCCAGCACCCGGGAACGGATCGCGGCGGAAGGCTCGGCGCTGGCATGGGGCTGGAGAAGAGTCTCATGCTGGAGCGCGGGGACCTCGATATGGATATCGATCCGGTCGAGGAGGGGGCCGGAGATCTTGTTGAGGTATTTCTGCACCTGCATCGGCGTGCACTTGCCCCGCTGGGCGTCGCCGAAGCCGCCGGTTGGGGTCGGATTCATCGCAGCGACCAACATAAACTGGGCGGGAAAGGTCATCGTCCCCGCCGCCCGGCTGATCGTCACCGAATTATCTTCCAAAGGCTGCCGTAAAACCTCCAGCGCGGTCCGCTTGAACTCGGGCAGCTCGTCGAGGAAGAGGACCCCATGATGGGAGAGGCTGACCTCGCCGGGGGAGGGATTGGCAGTGCCGCCGACCAGGCCGACGTCGGAGATCGTGTGGTGGGGCGAGCGAAAGCTGCGGCGGCGGATGATCGGCTGGCCCGCCGGGAGGAGCCCGGCGACGCTATGGATCTTCGTCGTCTCGATCGCCTCGTCGAGGGTCAGCGGGGGAAAAATCGAGGGGATCCGCTTCGCCAGCATCGATTTGCCGCTGCCGGGCGGCCCGATCATTAAGAGATTGTGCCCTCCGGCCACCGCCACCTCGATCGCCCGCTTGGCGCTCTCCTGTCCCTTCACGTCGGCGAAATCGAGATCGGCATTCTCCTCCGGGTTGCCCCCGTCTTCCATCTGGGCCTCGGGGACCAGCGGCGGTACTGAGATCCCGCCGAGGAAATCGACCGCCTCCCGGAGATTCGCCACCGGGATGATCTGGAGGCCGCGCACCAGGGCCGCCTCGGCGGCGTTGGCGGCGGGGACGATCAGGGCGCGGCGGCGCTGGCGCTTCGCCTCCAGCGCGATCGGCAGGACGCCGCGCACCTGCCGGACCTCACCGGAGAGGGCCAGCTCGCCGACGATCAGATATTGGTCGAGATCGGTAGCCCGCAATTGGTCAGTGGCGGCGAGGAGGCCGAGCGCCATCGGCAGGTCGAAGCTGGGGCCCTCTTTGCGGATGTCGGCGGGGGCGAGGTTGATCGTGGTCCGGCCCAGGGGATTCTTGAAGCCGCTGTTCTGGACCGCCGTGTAGACACGGTGGCAGCTCTCGCGGACGGCGGCGTCGGGGAGGCCGACCACCCGGGTATCGTAATCGCCCCAGGTATTGTTGACCTCAACCTCGACCCCGAGCGCCTCGACACCCCAGACCGCCGCAGAGAAGATCTTGGCCAGCACGGGAGAGACGTTATCGGGAAACCGCCGCTTGGGGAGTCGAAAATAGCATTTGAAAAAGAGAGTGGAGGCCGAGGCCATTTGGATTTATCATGTACGAGATGCCTTCCGCCACGGCCTTGGCCGATATCCCCCCTTCCTTGCTCGAGACGACGCGACTCACCATCAACGAGATTTTCCACAGCATCCAGGGGGAGAGCACCTTCGCCGGTCGGCCCTGCGTCTTCGTCCGGCTCACCGGCTGCGACCTCCGCTGCACCTATTGCGACACCGAATACGCCTTCTACGAGGGGAAGAAGCGGACCCTGGCCGAGATCCTCGAGGTGGTGCGCGGCTACGGCTGCCCGCTGGTCGAGGTGACCGGCGGCGAGCCGCTCCTGCAAAAATCGGTCCATCCCCTGATGCGGGCGCTGGCCGACGAGGGATATACTGTCCTGCTCGAGACCAGCGGCGGCCACGACATCGCCCCGGTCGATCCCCGGGTCCACCGGATCATGGATTTGAAGTGCCCCAGCAGCGGCGAATCAGGCCGCAACCTCGCCGCCAACCTCGCCCTGCTGGGACCGCGCGACGAGGTGAAATTCGTCCTCGGCTCGCCCGAGGATTACGACTGGGCCAAGGCTCGGATCGAGGAGGCCGCCCACGCTTGGCCTGCCAAGGTCGCGGCGATCCTCTTCTCGCCCGTCTTCGGAAAAATCGATCTCCGCTTCCTCGCCGAGTCGATCCTGAAGGACGGCCTCTCTGTCCGCCTCCAGGTCCAGATGCACAAGCTGATCTGGGAACCGACCGCGCGCGGTGTCTAGCGTCTAGAGAACCTCCACCCACAAGCCCATGGCGTTCCCCTCCTCCTTCGATCCCAACGATCCCCGCCTCCAGCTTCCCGATCCCTCCCAGCCGCCGGTGGTCAAGCCGCCGCTTCCCGCCGGAAAGCCGAGCGATGGGCCGGGCTGGGGCAACCGCATCCTCATGATCGCCTCCATCGTGGGGATGGTGGTTTTCTCGCCCATTCTGCTCAAGCTCAACCACCTCAGCGACGACGACAACGCCTTCACCGCGGCGATCATCCTGCCCACCTTGGGATTTTTTCTCTCGCTGATCGTCTTCGCCGGAGGGGTCGGAGTCCGCGTCGTCCATTGGCTCGCCGAATGGTTCGTCGACCTGATCTTCGGCACCCACGGCAGCAGCTACGTCGCCGACGATACCTGGCCGACGCGCCATCCCGATGACGACGATCCCGATCATCGTCCGGGCTCCTCGAAATCGTCCTAATGGTGAGTCCCGCCGCCGCCCCGTTGCGGGTGCTCTATACCCCGGCGCAGATTGAGGCCTTTTCCCGGGGAGGCCCGGAAGGGGCGGGCGGTCAACGCTGCGCCGTCATCGACCAGCTGCGGGCCACTTCCACTATCGTCACCGCCCTCGCCCACGGTGCGGCCGCCTGCTATGCCGTCGGTTCCGTCGAAGATGCCCGTCGCCTTAAGCGGAGTAAACCGGAGGCGCTCCTGGCGGGCGAGCGTGGTGGGCTGCCGCCGGAGGGCTTCGATCTCGGCAACTCGCCCCGCGCCTTCACCCCGGAAGTGGTCGAGGGCCGGGAGATCATCCTCACCACCACCAACGGGACCGGAGCCCTCGCCGCCTGCCGGGGCGCGGAGACGATCGTGGCCGCCTCGCTGCTCAACCTTTCGGCGGTGGCCTCAGTCCTCTCCGAGGGAGCGGTCCCCCGCGTCCTCCTCTGCGCCGGGACCGGGCGCGATTTTTCGTTCGAGGACGCCATCGTCGCCGGAGCCGTCGCCGAGGACATCGCGCCCGGCCATCCCGCCGCCGCGATCTATCGCGCGGTGCGGGCGCAGCTTCCCTCCGTCCTCCGTCGCACCGTCAACGGACGCCGCCTGATCGCCCTGGGATTAGAGGAGGACATCGCCTGGTCGCTGCAGCGGGACCGCTTCCCGATCGTGCCGCGTGGACGGGTGATCGATTTTATCGTCGAAGAAACGCCGCTGACGGCGGTAGTCTTGACCCGATGAGCTCGACTCCGACCGCTGCCCCTCTCGCGCCGCCTGCCCCGTTCGCGCTCCTGCCGCCCAATATTTTGGAGGTCCTGCGCTGGGAGGCGATCTTCGGAAACAGCCACCCCGTGGCGCTCGATCTCGGCGCGGGCGATGGCGGCTTCGCCCTCGCCTACGCCCAGGCCCGTCCCGACCTCAACCTGGTGGCGGTCGAGCGGCTGCTCGGCCGGGTCCGCAAGATCGCCCGCCGCGCCGAGCGCCGGGAGCTGCGCAACCTCCGCGTCCTCCGCCTTGAATCGAGCTACGTCGTCGAGCGGCTCTGCGCCCCTGGCTCCGTCTCCGAGATCCACCTCCTCTTCCCCGATCCCTGGCCGAAGCGGCGGCATTGGGAACGCCGCCTCCTCCAAGTCCCCTTCCTCGAACTGGCGGCGCGGGCCCTCCGCCCCGGCGGCGCCTTCCGCTTCGTCACCGATTACGCCGAGTATTTCCAACACGGCCTCGAAGTCTTCGCCCAATCCCCGCAATTCATCCGCGTCGAAGAGGAACCAGCCCTCTCCTATCCCCCCACCGATTTCGAGCGCGCCTTCCGCGCCGAGGGCAAGCCGATCCACGGCGGAGTCTGGCGGAAGCGGGAGTAGGAAGGAGGGAAATGGCTATTCCCAAAGCTTCCCCAACCCGGCTTTACGCAATATTGGCCCGCAACGGCACGTCGGGGGTCATCTTTCGTCGGGGTCCGACCAAGCAAGTTCAATTGATAAAATGGAATTTGAAGGACGACTCGCTGGAACGGGGACAATGGTTCAAGGGACGGATCTACGAACGACGTTGCGATCTCTCCCCTTCGGGCAATCTGCTGATTTACTTCGCCGCAACCTATAAGGGGGATCTCAAATCTTGGACGGCGATTAGCAAGCCGCCGTATTTTACCGCCTTGGCCTTATGGCCGAAAGGAGATGGGTGGAATGGAGGGGGTTGGTTCGATTCGGAGTGGGGCATCTATCTTAATCATCCGTTCGAAGCGGTCCCACATCCCGATTTTGAAGCGGGATGCCGCAAATTTAAGATCGAATCTCTGGCCCTAGGCATGGGGGAAGATAGAACTGTAAGCTATTACACAGAAGATCGGGATGGATGGGAAATCATCCAAGACCCGGCTTGGGAGGCCTATTCAAACGAAGGGCCTTTTTTCAGGAAGGCCAAAGTGCCTGAAATTACCGAAAAAAAGAATCCCAAGAACGGAACGCTGCTTCGACGTTCTCTTCTCGGAATCAGTAAGCGCCAGGGCCCCTGGTATTTTATGAACTACGAGGTGCGGTCCAAAGACCATGCGATTCTCGATTTGGGCATCTGCGATTGGGCCGATTGGGATCAGAACGGGGATTTACTCTTTTGCCGGGAAGGAGGGCTCTTTCGCCAAAAAATAACCCGTTCCAAGCCGGGTCTTCTCAAGAAAATCGCTGATTTTACCGACGATCGTTTTTCCGCAGTCGAAGCGCCGGAGTGGGCCAAGCAGTTTTAAGTCGCTTAAAAATCGATTCGCCTCCATTTAGCCCCCTTGTGGAAGGCCGCTTTGCAGGCAGACTATAGGGCATGAAGAAATCCGTCGAAGCCTGGTCCCCGTTTTTCCTGAGCCTCCTTCGCATCATCGCCGCCTTCCTCTTCTTGGAGCATGGGACGCAGAAGGTCTTCAATATTCCCCCGCAGCCGATGCCTCATGCTCTAGAGCTCTTCACTCTGGCCGGTCTCGCCGCGGTTTTGGAACTGGTAGGCGGAGTCTTGCTCTTCCTCGGCCTCTTCACCCGCTTCACGGCCTTCATTCTCTCCGGCGAGATGGCGGTCGCCTACTTTATGGTCCACGCGCCCCACGGCTTCTTCCCGCTGGCGAACAAGGGGGAGTTGGCCGTCCTCTACTGCTTCGTCTTCCTCTTCCTGGCGGCGGCGGGCGGCGGCCCGGTCAGCATCGACCGGCTGCGGGGGAAGAACTAGAGCTTCAGCTGCGCCACGCTCTCGGCCACATGGGCCGCGCTGGCGCGGAGCTGTTGCAGTTCGTCGGCGGTGAGGTCGAGCTCGATCACCTTCTCGACCCCTTTGCGGCCGAGGACCACGGGGACGCCGACGAATTGATTCTCGATCCCGTATTGGCCGGTCAGCCAGGCGGCGCAGGGGAGGACCCGCTTCTCGTCGCGGAGGATGCTCTGGACCATCTGGACCGCCGAGGCCGAGGGGGCGTAATAGGCGCTTCCCTTTTGCAGGAGCTTCACGATCTCGGCGCCGCCGTTGCGGGTGCGGACGATCATCGCCTCGATCTTCTCGCGGGGCAGCAGGGCCTCGATGCCGATGCCGTTGACCGTGGTGTAGCGGGCGAGGGGGACCATATCGTCGCCATGGCCTCCCAGCACCATGGCATTCACATCCTGATAAGCCATCCCGAGCTCCATCGCCACGAAGGCGCGGAAACGGGCTGAATCAAGCACTCCGGCCATGCCGATGACCCGCTCCTTGGGAAAGCCGGTCTTTGCTCCGACCAGATAGGTCATCACGTCGAGCGGGTTGCTCACCACGATCACGATCGCCTCCGGCGCATATTTCTTCACGTTCTCGGCGACCCCGCCGACGATCTCGGCGTTCTTGGTCAGGAGATCGTCGCGGCTCATCCCCGGCTGGCGGGCGAGGCCGCTGGTGATCACCACCAGATCGGAGCCTTCGTAATCGGCGGGGTCATTGGTCCCGGTGATCGTCGATTCGAAGCCCTCGATGCAGGCCGATTGGACCATATCGAGCGCCTTGCCCTGCGGCATCCCCTCGACGATATCGTGGAGGACCACATCGCCGAGGTTCTTTTCCACCAGCCGCTGCGCCGTGGTGGCGCCGACGAAACCCGCCCCGACCACCGTGATTTTGGCCATGCCTGCAGTATAAGACCGAAAGAGGGGTCGGGCAAGTTCTTCGGTCTTCCTGGATAATAAAAAAAGCAATGGGGATCAATTCAGGATGTCTTCCCGCTTGGATTAATTCTAGCTTGGTTCCCCAATTATGAGCCCGTCCGCCTCCTCCCGCCCTCCCACCGTCGATGCCGTCCTGGTCGGCGCGGGGATCATGAGCGCCACCCTGGCGGCCTTCCTCAAGGAATTGGAGCCCGATTGGAAGATCGAGATCTACGAGCGGCTCGGCTCGATCGCGGCGGAGAGCTCGAGTGCCTGGAACAACGCCGGGACCGGCCACGCCGCGCTCTGCGAGCTGAACTACACCCCGCAGAAGGCCGATGGCTCGATCGACATTTCCAAGGCGCTCCAGATCAACGAATCGTTCGAGATCTCCAAGCAGTTCTGGTCCTATCTCCTCCAGAGCGGCCAGCTCGCCAACCCCCGCGGCTTCATCAACCCGATTCCCCACCTCAGCTTCGTCCGGGGCGAGGCGAACGTCGATTTCCTGCGAAGGCGCCACCAGGCCCTTTCGGCTCACGCCCTTTTTTCCGGCATGCGTTTTTCGGAGGACCCCGTCGAACTCGCCTCCTGGATCCCCCTGGTCATGGAGGGGCGCGAGCCCGGCGAGAAGGTGGCGGCGACCCGCGTCGTCCAGGGGACCGACGTCGATTTCGGCGCGCTCACCCGCAGCCTGCTGGCACGGCTCCAGGCCGACGGCGGGGTCACCGTCCATCTGGGCCAGGAGATCGAGAGCATTCAGCGCGAGCGGAGCCCCCGTCCCGGCCGCCGCCGCGCCGATCTTTGGGAAATCGGCCTGGTCGAACCCGCCACCGGGGCGATCCGGAATATCCGCGCCCGCTTCGTCTTCCTCGGCGCGGGCGGGGGCGCCCTCGGCCTGCTCCAGAAGTCGGGCATCAAGGAGGGACACGGCTTCGGCGGCTTCCCCGTCAGCGGCCAGTGGCTCCGTTGCCTCAATCCGGAGCTGATCGCCCGCCACCACGCCAAGGTCTACGGGATGGCCCCGATCGGCGCCCCGCCGATGTCGGTCCCCCATCTCGACACCCGGGTCATCGACGGAAAGAAGGCCCTCCTCTTCGGCCCCTACGCCGGCTTCTCCACCCGCTTCCTCAAGCACGGCTCGATCCTCGACATGCCGCTCTCCTTCCGCCCCGACAACGTCTACCCGATGATCGCCGCCGGCCTCTCCAACGTCGATCTCACCCGCTACCTCATCGGCCAGGTCCTCCAATCCCCCGAGGATCGGCTCGGCGCCCTGCGCGGCTTCCTCCCCGAGGTGAAGATGGACGATTGGACCCTCGAGCACGCCGGCCAGCGGGTCCAGGTCATCAAGAAGGACCCCAAGAAGGGCGGCATGCTCCAGTTTGGCACCGAGGTCATCTGCGCGGGCGACGGCTCGATCGCGGCGCTCTTGGGCGCCTCGCCGGGCGCCTCCACCTCCGTTTCGATCATGCTCACCCTGCTCGGCGATTGCTTCCCCGACCGGATCAAATCGCCCGCCTGGCGCGACAAGCTCAAGCAGATGATCCCCTCCTACGGCGAATCGCTGGCCAAGGACGCCGCGCTCAGCGTCCGGGTCCGTTCCAGCACTGCCGAGGTCCTGGGTCTCGATCAGGACGTGCCGGTCGTTCCCGCGTAGGCAGCCGAAGCGGCTGCAAATTCCCGTTCCGGCGGTTCGACAAACGCCGCCGCCGCCACCATGCTGACTCCATGAATTTGGTCGTCACCTGCGGCCCGGCGCGCGAGCCGGTCGATACCACCCGCTCGATCACCAACCATTCGACCGGTCGGCTCGGCACGCTCCTCGCCGCCGCCTTCCGCGCCCGGGGCCATCGGGTTACCTTGCTGCGCGGGGAGGGGGCGACCTTTGCGATTGCCGATCTTGATCCCTCCATCCGGGTGATCCCTTTCGAGACCAATGGCGATCTCGAGCGCGCCCTGACCGTCCTGGCCGATGAGGAGAACGTCGACGCCGTCTTCCACGCCGCCGCGCTCTGCGACTTCGGCGTGGCCGAGATCCGCGACGCCGCCGGTACCCCCGCCCCGGCGGGCAAGCTCCCCAGCCGCAGCGAGGGCTACAGCCTGATCCTGAAACCGCTCCCGAAGCTGATCCACCGGCTGCGGGCCCTCTTCCCTGCCGCCTTCCTCGCCGGTTGGAAATATGAGACCGAGGGAGGGCGGGAACAAATCGTCGCGCTCGGCCTGCGCCAGCTTGAGGAGGGGCGGACCGATCTCTCCGTCCTCAACGGGGCGGGCTACGGTTCCGGCTACGGGCTGCTCCGTCCCGATGGCACGGTCGAAGCGGCCTCCGACAGCGCGGCCTTGGCCGAGGCGCTGACGGCGGCCTTGGAACGCCGCTTCGGCGGCTAAGAGAACTTCCAGCTCAGACGTCGTGGACCACGCGGGTTCCGACGATCCGGTCGTGGAGGGCCTGCCGCCGATGATTGCCGAGGATCATGAAGCCGCCCAGCCCCAGCGCCGCCAACGAAATCAGCTTGGCCAAAAACCGGGGAAGCGTCCGAAAAAACGAAGCGCGCCGTCCTGTGGGGCCGATCACTTTCAAGCCGAGGAGCCGTTTCCCCGGCGTCCCCTGCCAAGGAGTCGCTTCCGCCACGGCATGGTAGAGCCAAGGAAAGACGGTGAGCGCCAGTGCCAGCGTCCAGGTCACCTCGATTTTTCCGTCCGCTCCACGGAGGAGGGCCAGGGGATCGTGCGAGGGCGCGATCAAGACCGCGTCGACGGCGAAGCCAAGCATGCCCAGGATCATCCCGTCGATAAACAGGGCGACCGCCCGGATCAGCAGCCCCGCATAGCGGCGCGATTCCCGAATGCCGGGGCGCTTCTGCTTGCGGGCGAGTTGGGTGCGGGGGCTCTCCGGCGAGCGGACGGCCGGAGGGGGCCGGTAGCGCTCGGCGGAACGGCGCATGCCTGGAATCCGGCCCAGCGGCTTCCAATCGGGCCCCGGCGCGACCCAGGCAAGATCGTTGAGGCGGAGGGTCCCATCGCCGAGCAGGAGATGGATTTCTTCCATCGAATAGAGCCCCAGATCCTCGCCGTTTCGATGGATATGAATCTGGTCCTGCATGGCGGGGGAAAGCTTTGAAAACGAAAGGAAGTTAAGCAAGAGCTCTCTTTGCCGGGAGCCGGAAAAATCGGGAGGGGGAGAAGGGCTGCACTCAATCCGCCCCCGGCCATGGTCCGGAGGAATGAGGAATTCGCCGGGGAAGCGCTTACTCGGAAGCGGCTCCCGACTGCGAGAACCCTTCGCCGGCCAGATTGACCAAACCCTCGATCAGGGCGGGAGGAGGATAACTCCCGTGGGCGATCGCCGTCTTCAGCCGTTGGATGGTCTGCTCGTCGAGCGGCGGAAGGACGCGGGCGGCGGCGAGATACTGGGCGGTCTGAGCCCCCTTCGAGGAGATCGTGACGCTGTCGCTGGCGGCCTGCGAGGTTCCGGCGGAAGCGCTATCGACGGAGGGAGCGACCGAGGAGGAGGCGCCGGTGCGGGAGGCCGAATAGGCTCCCGTCAATGGGTCGGGCGTGGTCGATTGTGTGGCGCTTCCTACGTTCACCCCGCCAGTATACCCCTCCTCCGTCGATTTTTCAAGAGCCGGTTGAGCTCAAAAACAACTCATTTCCGGCTCATTTGCCGGGCGGTTGTCCGGGAATCGGGGCGAAGGTCTCCCCGCCGGTATCGGCGGGAGGGGGCGTCGCCGGGACCACCTCGGCTTTTTCGGCCTTCTTGGAGGCGGCAAAGGCCTCGGCGATCAGCCGGGCGGTATAATAGCCGGTGAAGTGGAGGAAGTCGTAACGGTTGCTCAGGACCGACATGCTCTTGTCGGGGGCGTCGGTCGGCTGGAGCGATGAGATGTAGTAGCGGCGGGCCGAGGTCGCCACCAGCTTGTTCCGGCTGTCGTAGTCGCAATGCATCTTGAAGGCCGGCTGGCGGCTGGCCACGTCCTCGATCACCACGTCGGCGGAGAGGCGGATCGGCGAATAGATCTGCTCATCGCCGAGCGAGACCTGGAGGATGCCGTCGGCGCCCAGCTCGCGGGCGCGCAGGAGGGCCGCCTCCTCGCTGATCCCCAGGTTCGGATCGGTCGAGGCCACCCCGTCGTAGCCGACCAGCACCCAGAGATTCCGCGCCTGCAGTTCGGCCCAGAACTGCCGCTCGAACTCGGCCCGGGCGTCGTCGTGGACCTGGCCCGAGACGGGGAGGACGAGGATCTTGTGCGGCCAGACTTCGGGCTGCCGGATCGCCACCGGCTTGTAATCGGGCCCCAGCGGCTGGTCGAACATGACGTGAGTCTCGTCGACGGCGATGCAGCCTCCCAATAGAAGGGCGCAGGCCAGGAGGGGGATTTGGAGATACCGGGCCTTCGGCAGGGGATTGCGGTCCTGATTAGGCTTCAATGAGGATTTTTTGGATGATTGCATTGGATTCGGCGTGGAGCTGGAGGTGCTCTATGATAGGTCGGCTTAAGACCTGTCCTTGTTTAACCAATAACATCCCTGTTTTCGTATAAATCGAGGAGCTGAGCTTCATCCCCTCGGTCAGTTCACTGACAAGCACTTGTCGGACCGTCGGCATGGTCCCTTTGGAAAGAGCGCGATCGAGGGCATGGAGGACATCGGCCTCATAGAGCTGGCCCGCCCCCGCCATCAGACGGGGGAGCACCGGCTGCTCGCTCTCTTTGCCATTGCCCTCAGCCCCTTCGTCATAGCAATCGGCCACGCTGAGAATGCGGGCCAGATGGGAGATCCGGTCGCCCGCCAGCTGGCCGGGATAGCCGGAGCCGTCGAAATATTCATGATGCTGGCGGATCGCCTCGGTGACATCGTGGGGGAGGAATTTGACCAGCTGGGCGGAAAGATTGGGGTGATGCTCGATCTGCTCCAGCGCATCGGGTCCGAGCTGGGCAAGCTGCCGCTGGTGGACCCGGAGCCGGGAATCGCAGCCCAGCAGGCCGAGATCGTGGAAGAGGGCGGCGAGGTCGAGCTTTTCGAGCGTCTCGGCGGGCAGATTCATCTCCTGGCCGATGGCGGTGGCCAGGACGGAGACCCGGTGGCCATGGCTGTAAAGCAGCGGATCGATGCCCTGGAGAAAGCCGAGCGCCACCTCGATGAACGGCTGGGCCTTGGCGCGCCACTCGGCGGTTTCGGCGCCCGCCCCAGCCCCGACCTCATTGCTCGTCCGGACCCGGCGGGAAAGCTCGGCGTTCGCCCGGCGCAGCTCCTCGTTCTGGAGGGCGAGCTGGGAATGGAGCTGGGAATTCTCCACCGCCAGCTGGTGCCGGTCGAAGGCCTGGGAGATCGTCGCCAGCAGATCCTCGACCGCAAAGGGCTTGAGCAGGAAGCGATAGATCTCGCCCGAATTGATCGCCTCCATCGCCAGCACCTTGTCATAGAGGCCGGTCATGAGGATGCGGACCAGGTTGGGCTGCTGGTCGCGCAGGTCGTGGAGGAGCTGGACGCCGAGGCCGTCCGGCAGGAGATGATCGCAGAGGATCACGCCGAATTCGGGATTCTTCGCCAGTGCTTCCTCCGCTCCGGCCACGGTGGTGGCGAGGGTCGGGCTGATCCCCTTCGAGGTCAGCACCGATTCGATGTACTTGAGGATCGCGGTGTCATCGTCGACCACCAGGATGTGCAGCGGCGCGCGACGGGGCGTCGGACGGTCCGGAGCGGAATCGGTCTGCGGCAAGGTGGGCGCGGAAGGGGCCAGCGACATCGGTCTCCTACGAATAGCCGATCCCACGGGCTCTTTCAAATGTTTCCGGTGGAAGTACCTGCGGAACATCCCCCGTCCTGCGGGGACCGCTTCCGCGAAGAATACTTTCCCTGCGCCAATCCGGCACAGAAAATGATTGCCTGCCCCCTGCAATTCATGAGCGAGCGGAGCAATATCGGCGACGGCGGGGTCGAGGGGAAAAAAGCCTCCGATTCCCGCAACGGCATCCTTGATAATTCCGGACGATTCTCTTAATTTGAAACCCCTTCCTTCATTCATCGCATGTCATTGAATCAGTCCATCATCGATCGGCTCGGCAACTACCAGGGCCAGGGCCTCTACAACCCCGAGCAGGAGCACGACTCGTGCGGCGTCGGCTTCGTCGCCAGCATCAAGGGGGAACGGTCTGAAAAGATCCTCCGCTCCGCGATCGAATGCGTCAGCGCCCTCTCCCACCGCGGCGCGATGGACGCCGACGCCAAGACCGGCGACGGCGCGGGCGTCCTCACCCAGATCCCCTATGAGCTCTTCCGCCCCGAAGTCGAGAAGCTCGGACATAAATTATTCAACGACGCGGACCTGGGGGTCGGTTTTCTGTATCTGCCGAAGGACAACGCCTACGAGCAGGCCTTCTGCCGCAAGGTGGTCGAGGAGGTCTTGGCCAAGCGGAAGCTCTTCCTCTTCGGCTGGCGCAAGGTGCCGGTCCGGATGAACGTCCTGGGGGACAAGGCTCTTTCAACCTGCCCCGAGATGGAGCAGGTCCTCATCGGCAAGCCTGAGGACTCGATCGTCAAGTCGGACGACTACGAGAAGCTCCTCTACCTCTGCCGTTCCGAGATCGAGTACAAGATCTCCAAGGCCGGGATCAAGAACTTCTACGTCGCCTCCTTCTCCAGCCGCACCATCGTCTATAAGGGGCTCCTGGTATCCCCGCAGCTCGACAAGTTCTACCTCGACCTGCGCAACCCGAAGTACAAGACCGCCATCGCCGTCTATCACCAGCGCTACAGCACCAACACCTTCCCCACCTGGCCGTTGGCCCAGCCGGTCCGCTTCCTCGGCCACAACGGCGAGATCAACACCGTCCACGGCAACCGCGTCTGGGTGAAGGCCCGCGAGGCCCAGATGACCTGGCCCTTCTGGGGCGAAGACGTCGAGTTCCTCCGCCCCGTCATCCAGCCGGGCGGCAGCGATTCGAGCAGCCTCGACAACACCCTCGAGCTCCTCTGCATGTCGGGCCGCGACCTCCTCCACAGCATCATGATGCTCGTCCCCGCGGCCTGGCAGGCCGACGGCAAGCTCACCCCGGAGAAGAAGGCCTTCTACCAATACCACTCCTGCATCATGGAACCGTGGGACGGCCCCGCCGCCCTGGTGGTCAGCGACGGCAAGACCGTCGCCGCCTGCCTCGACCGCAACGGCCTCCGCCCCTCCCGTTACAAGGTGACCAGCGACGGCATCATCGCCCTCGGCTCCGAGGTCGGCCTCACCGCCATGGACGAGAAGACCGTGGTCGAGAAGGGCCGCCTCGCCCCCGGCGAGATCATCGCCATCGACACCCTCGCCCAGAAATTCTGGCACAGCGACGAGATCAAGGAGCATTACGCCACCCGCCAGCCCTACGGCGAATGGCTCGCCCAGAACCTCAAGGAGCTCAAGACCGCCCCCACTCTCGCCGCCGATCCCTCGCTCGAGGGAACGGAATTGCTGCCCCAGCAGCTCGCCTTCGGCTACAACGAGGAGGAGATCAAGCTGATCCTCAAGCCGATGGCCGAGACCGGCGAGGAAGGCATTGGCTCGATGGGCGACGACGCGCCGCTCGCCGTCCTCTCGCTCAAGCCCCGGCTCCTCTACACCTACTTCAAGCAGCTCTTTGCCCAGGTCACCAATCCCCCGATCGACCCGATCCGCGAAAAGCTGGTTATGTCGGTCGATATGTACCTGGGCCGGAGCGGCAACCTTCTCTCCGAGACCCCCCAGCACGCCGACCTCCTCCACCTCAAGAGCCCGATCCTCTCCAACGCCGAGTTGGAGGAGCTGCGGAGCCGCCCCGAGCCGAGCCTCGTCTCGCGGACCCTCTCCGTCCTCTTCCCCGTCGACGCGGGCGATCCGGAAGGGGCCTTCGCCAGCCGTATCCACACCCTCCGCCTCGAGGCCGAAAAGGCCGCCGACGAGGGCGTCACCCTCCTGATCCTCAGCGACCGGGGCGTCTCCCCCTCCCGGGCGGCGTTGCCGATGCTGCTGGCGGTCGGCGCGGTCCACCACCACCTGCTGCGGGTCGGCAAGCGGACCCTCCTCTCCCTGCTGGTCGAGACCGGCGAGGCTCGCGATGTCCATCACGCCGCCTGCCTCTTCGGCTTCGGCGCCTCGGCGATCAACCCCTACCTCGCCTCCGCCACCTACGCCGAGCTGGCGAAGAAGACGCCTGCCGAGCTCAAGGTCACCGATCCCGCCGTCCTCTGGAAGAACTACCGGAGCGCAATCGAAAAGGGCCTGCTCAAGATCATGTCGAAGATGGGCATCTCCACCCTGGAGAGCTACCACGGCGCCCAGGTCTTCGAGGCCATCGGCGTCGGCCGCCTGGTCATCAGCGAGCACTTCACCGGCGTCTCCTCCCGCGTCAGCGGCGTCGGCCTGAAGGAAATCGCCGCCGAGACCCTCGCCCGCCACCAGCAGGCCTTCATCCTCGAGGGTTCGCCCGGTGAGAAGAAGCTCCTCGACGCCGGGTATTATCGTTACCGCCGCGACGGCGAGCTCCACGTGGTCACCCCCACCGTGCTGCAGGCGCTCCACACCTTCACCGGCATCAAGGGCCAGGACAAGGCTGCCAAGGTCGAGGACTACCAGAAGTACGTCCAGGCGGTGATCGAAAACCAACCCTTCGACCTCCGCCACTGCCTTATCATCAAGCCCGGCACCCCCGTTCCCATCGAGGAAGTCGAGCCGTTGGAGGAGATCCGCAAGCGGTTCACTACCGCGGGCATGTCGCTCGGTGCCCTTTCCCCCGAGGCCCACGAAACCCTCGCTATCGCCATGAACCGGATCGGCGGCAAGTCGAACTCCGGCGAGGGCGGCGAGGACCGCTCCCGCTTCGGCACGATGGAGAACGGCGATTCGAAAAACAGCGCCATCAAGCAGGTCGCCTCCGGCCGCTTCGGCCTCACCGCCGAATATCTGGCCAGCGCCACCGAGATCGAGATCAAGATGGCCCAGGGCTCGAAGCCCGGCGAGGGCGGCCAGCTCCCCGGCCACAAGGTCTCGGCGCTGATCGCCAAGCTCCGGCACAGCACCCCCGGCGTGATGCTGATCTCGCCCCCGCCCCACCACGATATCTACAGCATCGAGGATCTGGCCCAGCTGATCTACGACCTGAAGCAGGTCAACCCCCGCGCCCGCATCTGCGTCAAGCTGGTCGCCGAATCGGGCGTCGGCACCATCGCGGCGGGCGTCGCCAAGGCCCACGCCGATATCATCCTGATCAGCGGCCACGACGGCGGCACTGGCGCCTCCCCGTTCTCCTCGATCAAGAACGCGGGCGCGCCGTGGGAACTCGGCGTCGCCGAGGCCCAGCAGGTCCTCCTCTTCAACGGCCTGCGCAACCGCGTCACCCTCCGGACCGACGGCGGCATGCGGACCGGCTTCGACATCGTCGTCGCCGCATTGCTCGGCGCCGAGGAGTTCAACTTCGGCACCATCGCCCTGATCGCGGCGGGCTGCGTCTACGTTCGGCAGTGCCATCTCAACACCTGCCCGGTCGGCATCGCCACCCAGGACGAGCGGCTCCGCGCCAAATATAAGGGCACGCCCGAGAACATCATCACCTTCTTCAACGGCGTCGCCCAGGAAGTCCGGGAGATCATGGCCAAGATGGGCGTCCGCACCCTCAACGAGCTGATCGGCCGCCCCGAGTGGCTCGAGCAGCGCGTCGTGCCGAACCACCCCAAGGCCAACACCCTCGACCTCCGCCCCCTCCTCGCCGTCCCCGAGATCGACGAGACCGTCGTCCGCTACCGGACCTGGGAGACCAACAACAAGCTCGAGGACGGCCGCCCGCTCGACGACAAGATTCTCCAGGACGCCAAGAGCGCCCTGCAGACCCGCCGTCCCGTCGCCCTCAAGTATCCGGTCAAGAACGTCAACCGGAGCGTCGGCACCGCCCTCTCGGGCGAGGTCGCCTACCGCGCCGGGGACGAGTCGCTTCCGGAGAACACCATCCAGATCACCCTCAACGGCAGCGCGGGGCAGAGCCTCGGCGCCTTCCTGGTGAAGGGAGTCCGGATCATCCTCAACGGCGAGGCCAACGACTACGTCGGCAAGGGCATGTCGGGCGGCGAGATCATCCTTTCCCCGCTCCCCTCCGCCACCTTCAAGGCCGAGAACAACTCGATCTGCGGCAACACCAACCTCTACGGGGCCACCGGCGGCCAGTTCTTCGCCCGGGGCCGCGCCGGGGAACGGTTCGCGGTCCGCAACAGCGGCGCCGTCGCCGTCGTCGAGGGAATCGGCGACCACGGCTGCGAATACATGACCAACGGCACCGTCGTCGTCCTCGGCATCACCGGGAAGAACTTCGGCGCGGGCATGTCGGGCGGCCTCGCCTACGTCCTCGACGAGGCGGCCACCTTCGACAAGACCTACAACCCCGCGATGGTCGGCCTCGAACGGCTCCAGGACGGGGCCGAGATCGAAAAGCTCCAGGGCCTCATCCGGCGCCACCTCGAATTCACCGGCAGCCTCCAGGCCAAGACGATCCTTGGCGAGTGGGCTCGCTTCCAGCCCCTCTTCTGGAAAGTCGTGCCCCATCCGCCGATCGCCACGGCGCCCGCCAAGGCCGCTCTGGCGTCGGAGAACGGCGCGAACGGCAATGCCTCGGCCTCCCGCGTGGAAGCCGGCACCGGCGTCGCCGTCGATGTGAAGGCATAGCCGCAGCCCCCCCAACGTGAGCACCGCGATCTCCCCGGTCCAGGTCGGGACCCAATTGGCCCTCTTCCTGGCGAACCGTCCCGGTGCGCTCGGCGAGGTCTGCGAGGTCATCGCCAAGGCCGAGGTCAACATCCACGCGATGACCACCTCGGACACCGTCGATCACGTCGTCATCCGGGTCATCGTCGACAAGCCCCGCGCCGCCCTCCGCGCCCTCGAGGCCCACGGCACTCTCGTCGTCGAGAGCGAGGTCATCCTGCTGGAAGGCAACAACCGGACCGGCAGCCTCTGCGACATCGCCCGCGTCCTCTCCGCCGCCAAGGTGAATATCGAGTACGCCTATTGCGCCACGCCGCCTTCGTCGAAGCGCGGGCTATTGGTTCTCCGCCCCTCCCACGTCGGCAAAGCCCTCAAGGCGCTGAACGGGATGAAGATGTAGGGTCGCGTCCATCGCGAGCCCGCTTAAACAAACGAGCCCTAAGACGGGCTTTTCGGCGCCTTCTCCTCCACTGTCTCCTGCCGCGAGCGCGGGAAGCAGTCCGGATAATTCTCGGCGAGATGGGTGATCAGCTTTTCCCGGATCGCGCATTGCAGGTCGAAGCTCGCGCCGCTGTTCGGAGCGCTGGCGATGATTCGCAACTCCATCGTGTTGCCGTCGGCGTCGGTCACTTGGAAAGCGTAGGTCTGCTTGTCCCACTGCGGGACGGTCTCGATCCAACGCTTCATCTCCTCGCGCACCGCCGCCAGCGGCAGCGAGAAATCGACCCGCAGCTTCACCGTGGTGATCAGCGTCGTCGAGGCCCGGGTCCAGTTCTGGAACGGCTTTTGAATAAAATAGGTGATCGGCAGCACCATCCGCCGTAAGTCCCAAATGCGGATCACCACATAGGTCAGAGTGATCTCCTCGACCGCCCCGCTCTCCCCCTCGACGATCACCCAGTCGCCGATTCGGATCGGCTGGCTCAGCGCGATCTGCAGTCCGGCGAAGAGGGTGCCGAGGGTTTGCTGGGCAGCGATGCCGAGGATGATTCCCGCGATCCCCGCCGAGGCCAGCATCGATTTGCCGAAGGCCTGGACTTCCTTGAATTGGAGGAGGATCAGCGCCGCCGCGAAGAGGACGTTCACCACCACCGCGAATTTGCGGAGAATGCCGACCCGGGTTTGAATGCCGCGCGCGGCGAAATTCTCCGTCTTGTTCGGGTCGAGGCTCCCCAGGATCGCCTGCTCCACGATGACGATCCCGTTCTGGATGATCCAGGAAAAGCCGAGGATGAAGCCGACGCCGAGCAGCTGGTCGAGCACCTGGGCCACCCGCGCCGGGAGCGGTAGGAGCTGAAGCAGCATCAGCAGGCCAAAGAGGGGAATGAGGGTGCGGAGCGCCAGCGCGATCAGCGGATAGAGGCGGTTGTCGAAGCGGACCGGCCCCGGCGTCCGCGCGGTGGCGGCGGAGGCCCCGAGGCGCAATTCCACCACCGTTACCATCCGGTAGAGGAATCCGAAGAAGGCGATGAGGAGGCCGAGATGCCAGAAATAGACCGCCAAGGCCGCCGAGACCGACTCCTGCCATTCGGGATGGAGGAAATGAAGGACGCGGGGCAGCGCGAAGTAGGCGAAATAATACCAGGCCGCGAACTGGAGCGGCGGCGCCGCCGCGTTGACGAATCCCTTCCACCCCGTCGCCTCGCGGCTGCTGAGGGGATGGCGGCGGGAATGCCGATGGATCGTCCAAAGCAGGAGCGAGGCCAGCGCCGTCCCCGCCAGCAGCCAGGAAGCGGTGGTGAATTCGGCGCTTTGCCACCAGGGGTTTGTCGGAGTCATCGGTTATTTCCCTCGTTCATTTGTGCTTTTGAAAACCGGAGGCAACTTACGTCATGTCTTCCGAACTGCAAAGCAACGAATCCCCAGCGATCCACGGAACGGAAGTCCCCTCCCGCCTCAAGATCTCCGACGCCGAATTCCGCAGCGAGACCATCTACTTCATCGTCCTCGACCGCTTCCACAACGGCAACCTCGACAACAACGGCACCGATCCCCACCTCAATGACCCGACCCATCAGGACTGGAACAAATACTGGGGCGGCGACCTCCAGGGAGTGGTCGACAAGCTCGATTACCTCCAGGAAACCGGCGTCACCGCTCTTTGGCTGACGCCGCTCTTCGAGCAGATCGAGGGGCTCTTCGCCGGCTACGCCCCCATCCACGGCTATTGGACCAAGGACTTCAAACGGATCAACTCCCGCTGGGTCAACGATCCCTCCGAGGTCCGCCTCTTCCAGCATCCCCACACCATCTTCGACGAGCTGGTCGCGCAGCTCCACCGGCGCGGGATGAAGCTGATCCTCGACATCGTCTGCAACCACAGCAACCCCGAGACCCCCGACGGGAAGGGGAAGCTCTACGACGACGGCGTCCTCGTCGCCGATTTCAACGACGACCACCACCATTGGTACCACCACTACGGCCCGGTCACCAACTGGCAGGACGATTGGCAGGTGCAGAACTGCGAGCTCTGCGGCCTGGCCACCTTCAACGAGAACAACATCGCCTACCGCCGTTACATCACCGAGGCGATCAAGTGCTGGCTCGACAAGGGGGTCGACGCCCTCCGCATCGACACCGTCAAGCACATGCCGCTCTGGTTCTGGCAGGAGGTCACCTCCGATTGGCAGTTCCACAAGCCCGATCTCTTCATCTTTGGCGAATGGTTCGAGAGCCATCCCGAGATTCCCCAATCGGTCGAGTTCACCAACAAGGCGGGGATGACCACCCTCGACTTCGGCCTCTGCCTCTCGATCCGTAGCGCGCTGGCGCAGGATCATCCCGCCGGCTTCGCCCTGGTCCAGGCGATCTTCAGACAAAGCCCCAAATATCGCGCCGCCAACGAGATGGTGACCTTCATCGAGAATCACGACATGCCCCGCTTCCAGTCGCTGGGAGCTTCGGACGCCATCCACCGCCTGGCCCACGTCCTCATCATGACCTGCCGGGGCATCCCCTGCATCTATTACGGCGCGGAGCAATACCTCCACGACGATACCAACGGCGGCCAGGACCCCTACAACCGGCCGATGCTGGAACGGTGGGATCCGACCGAGCTCCGCCGCATCCTCAAGATCCTCAGCGCCGAACGGAAGAAAAATCCGGCGATCCAGTGGGGCGCGCAACGGGAGCGCTATCTCACCCGCGATCTCTTCGCCTACACCCGGACCTACCGCGATTCGCGCTGCTTCGTCCTCCTGAACAAGAGCGAGGCGACGACGATCCCTCAGGTCGAGTGCGATCTGCGGGACGGTGTCCATCTCTGTCTCCTCACTGGCCGCGAGTTCACGGTGACCCATGGCTGTCTCAATCAGGTAGAGCTCGCCCCCCAGGAGGCAATCGTCCTCAGCCACGTCGGCGAAATCGTCAAGGGAAAGACCGTGATCCACGTCCAGCTCAATGGCGTCTCCACCCAACTGGGCGAATCGGTGGTGGTGATCGGCAATTGCCCGGAACTGGGTCGCTGGGATCTGGCCCACGCCTACCCGCTCGATTACATCAACGACAACACCTGGTTCGGCCAGATCCCCTTCAACGAGACGGCGGGCCAATCGATCGCCTACAAGTTCGTCCGCTTCCCCGCCGATCCCAATGCCCCGCCTTACCGCGAGAACCGGACCACCCGGCGCCGCCCACTTCCGGAATCCGGCGTCACCAAGTGGCGCGATATTTGGGAGGAATAGAGACGGAATCGCCGATCGGCGCCTGAGCGCTAGATCGCGCCCAGCAGCTTCTCGTGAATTCCGCCGAAGCCGCCGTTGCTGAAGATCACCACCACGTCGGTCTCCTTCAGCAGCGGGACCAGCGTCGCCACGATGGTGTCGGCGTTCTGGGAATAGTGGGCGGGAATCCCGCGGGCGTTGAGATCGGCGACGACTTTCTCGGGGTTGAGCCGCTGGTCGGCGGGGATCTGCTCGAGCGCGGCCACCTGGGCGACGAAGACCCCGTCGGCCTCGCCGAGCGCGGCGGGCAGGCTCTCCTGGAAGACGGCGCGGCGGGTGGTGTTGCTGCGGGGTTCGAAGACCGCCCAGAGACGGCGTCCCGCATAGCGATGGCGCAGCCCGCGCAGGGTCTCGCCGATGGCGGTGGGATGATGGCCGAAGTCATCGATCACGGTGATGCCCTTCTTCTCTCCGCGCACCTCCTGGCGGCGGCGGATGCCCTGGAAGAGCGCCAACCCCGCCGCGATTGTCTCGAGCGGGATCTGGTAAAAATGGGCCGCCGCCACCGCCATGGCGGCGTTGCGGACGTTGAACTCGCCGACCAGCGGCACGGAGAAGCGGTGCTTGAAGAGGGTGAACTCGCTCCGGTCGGGGAAATAGGAGACGTCATCGATCTTCGCCCCCGCATTGGGGCTGAAGCCGACCTCGAGGATCGGCGCGGGGCTCTCCTCGATCACGGCGCGGGCGTTGACATCGTCGGCGTTGACCAGGATGATCCCGTTGCGCGGGATGATCCGGACCAGCCGCTTGAAGGAGAGCTGGATCGCCGCCAGGTCGTCGTAGATGTCGGCGTGGTCGAACTCGATATTGTTGATGATGACCAGCTCGGGGAGGTAGTGGAGGAACTTGCTCCGCTTATCGAAGTAGGCCGTGTCGTACTCATCCCCCTCGATGATCCAGTGGGAGCCAGCCTGTTTCCGGCAGCCCTCGGTGAAGTTGCGCGGCAGGCCGCCGATCAGGTAGGAGGGCTCCTTCCCGGCATGCTGGAAGAGCCAGGCCAGCAGCGAGGTCGTCGTCGTCTTGCCGTGGGTTCCGGTGACGACGAGATTATGGCTCTTGGTGAGGAAGAAATATTTCAACACCTCGGGAAGCGAGAGGCAGAGCCGCTTCTGCTCCAGGGCCACTTCCAGCTCGGGATTGCCCCGCTTCACCGCATTGCCGACCACGATCAAGGTCTCCTTGTCCTCCGGCAGATGATCGGCGGAAAAGCCGTTCCCGGCGGGAATTCCCTTCTTCTCCAGGAAGAGGGACATCGGCGGATAGACCCCGGTATCGGAACCGGAGACGATATGCCCCTGATCCTTCAACATCGCCGCGACCGCGCCCATCGCGGTGCCACAGATGCCGAGGAAATGAAAACGGAGGGGTTGGCCGGTGCCAGAACCGTTACCGGCGCCGAAGAGGGCTGCGCTCACCGATTTTCAGATTTCTGATCTACCGGCGCTTCCCGATCCGGGAAACGGAGGAGGTGCGAGAACCGATCCGGGCCTTCGCCGTCGGTGGCAGCTTCGGTTTCGCTTTGGCCGGGGTCTTGACGACCTTGGCGGCTTTGGCTGCCTTTTTGGCCACCGTCTTCGGCTTCGCTCCGGTGGGAACGCTCAAATAGGGGCCGAGATCGCGCAGGTTGATGTCGGGGAGGGAGAACGATTTTTCCCAATCGTTGACCACGCTGTTCAGTCCGGAGCTGATCAGGTTGAAGCGCCAGCGGATCGATTGGACCAGATAGGGGCAGAAACTGTAAAAGCCGACGAATTTCTTCTTCTCGATCTCGTCGGTCTCGTTGATCTGGCGGCAGACCATCACCGCGTGATCGGTCTGGCTCTCGAAGACCACCAACCAATAACGCATCAGCTTGGGATTGTCGGTGGCGATGAAATCGATGCCGGGGCAGCCCTTGGGAATCTTGCCGCTGCCCCAGACGCGGACGGCGTCGAGATCGCTGGCCAGGCTGATGTAGCGCTTCTTGCTGGGCAGGAAGTTGTCGAAACTCTGGAAGGTGGCGATCAGCTCCCCCTCGCGGACCTCGGAGGCCAGATCCTCGATGGCATGGCTGACCGCCAGCATCATCTCGTTATCGAAGACGTGGACGATATCGTGCTCCGGCACGAAGACCGCCTCGCCCAGCGTTTTCTTCGAGTCGGGGCAGCGCCCCTTCAGGCGGAGGAGGCGGGGAATGCCGTCCTCGTTGCGGGGGAGACGCGCGGCGAGTTTGCTCTTAAATTTCTTGGCCGTTTTGGTCTCGGAAGAAGTGGGGGCAAACATATGGGGTGCGACTGTAAACTAACCACTCAAATCAGGGGGGAGCAAATGGTTTTATCAGGAGAATTTTTCATCCCGGGCGCAATCATGTAGGTTCCGACCTAACTGCGGCGGCTTTTGAAGAAATCCTGGAGCATTTTCAGCGAATCTTCGGCATAGAGGCCAGACGTAACCAGGCAGGTATGGTTGAGTCCTTTCAGGTCGAGAAGGTTGAAGGCCCCTCCCATCGCCCCCGCCTTGGGGTCGCCGACTCCGAAGACCACCCGCCGCAGCCGGGTGTGGACGATCGCCCCGGCGCACATCGGGCACGGCTCCTTGGTCACGTAGAGAGTGCAGTCGGTCAGCCGCCAATCGCCCACCGCCTCCTGCGCCTGGGTGAGCGCGATCATCTCCGCGTGCGCGGTGGCATCCTTCAGCATCTCCACCTGGTTGTAGGCCCGGCCCACGATCTGCCCGTCCTCGCGGACGATCACCGCGCCGACCGGAACCTCGTCCTTCCGCAGGGCGAATTTGGCCTGCTTGAGCGCCTCGGCCATGAAGACCTTGTCCTGGTCGGGACTGTCGTGGGGGATCATTTCGTCGCTTCTCATCGGTAAGAAAGGGGCTAGCTTGGGAGGGTGACCGATTTCCAGCCGATCGACGAGCGTCTTTATCACGAACTGGCCGCCGGCCAGGCCGCCCATCTCCCGCTGCCCGCCCGCGCCGTCTGGAGAGTGACCGGCGAGGACCGCATCCGCTACCTCAACGGCCAGGTTACCAACGACGTTTCCAAGCTCCCCGTCGGCACCTCGCAATACGCAGCGGTTCTCACCGGCAAGGGCAAGATCGTCGGCGATCTCTTCCTCGCGGCGCTGCCCGATTCCCTCCTGCTCGACGCCCCGATCGAACTCCGGGAAACCCTGCGGGAACGGTTCGAGAAATTCCTCATCGCCGACGACGTCGTCTTCGAGGACCTCACCGGCACCGGCGCCCTCACCCACTGCTTCGGCGCCATCGCCCCCCCCTTCCAGACTGGCGATCTGGCGAGCGCCAACCGACGCTTCGGCCTGCCCGGCTTCGACGTGTGGCGGCCCGGCGTGGAATCGCCCTCCTGGGAAAGCCCCTCGGTCGGAACGGCCGAAGTGGAGGCCGTCCGGATCGAACACGCCATCGCCGCCTGGGGCCGGGAGATCGACGGAAACACTTTGCCCCAGGAAGTCCTCCTCGACGTAGGTCGGCGCGGCCTGAGCTACGAGAAGGGGTGCTACGTCGGCCAGGAAACAGTGGCCCGCATCCGCAGCATCGGCCACGTCAACCGAAAGGTCGTTTTCCTCGAACAGATCGCCGGTCCCTCCGCTCTTGGCGCGGCTCCCTTCCCGCTCCAGGCAGCGGACGGCGCGGAGGCGGGACGGGTTGCTAGCGTCGCTTTTTCCCCGCGTGCGGGCGGCGAGGTCGCCCTGGCGATAGTAGGGCGGAACTATTTCAGCATCGGCACCGAGTTGGCCGCAGGAGAGCGGCGCTATCGAATCGCAGAACCCCCGTGCCAATAAAAAAGGCGCACCGAAGTGCGCCTTTTTGGGGGATATAAGTAAACTATGAGGCTTACTTATTTCTTATCCGCTGCGTAGACATAGTTGCCGCTGGCGATCCGCTTCAGGCCGGCCACCTTCTTGCCGGTGGTGTAGAACCAGCTATAGAGATTGTTCGCCTTGATCTTCAGCTTCTTGGAAAGATCCTGGATCGAGAGGCCCGCCGCGCCTGCGGTGCCGAGCGTGTCGAGGACCGTCTGCTTGAGCTTGCCCGGCTTCGATCCCTTGCGGGGGCCGCGCCGTCCCGCCGCCTTCTTGGGGCGGCCGAGCTTGGCCGCGACTTTGCCGCCGCCGAAGCCCTCCAATTTGGCTTCAATCGCGCGCAATTGAGCCGATACCTTCTCCTTCTGAGCGATCAAGCGAGAAAGCTCGGTCAACTGGCCGCTGGTCAATTCTGATAATTTCATGGCGGGTACCATTATCGAGAACCCCCTCTCACGCAACTTTTAAATGCCATTATCAGGGGATATGAGTATTGAGCGGGACGAAATTACCTTCAGCGCAACACAAGGAGAGTGATGGGTAATAATTGAAACAGGCAAGTATCGATAATCAATCGAGCTTCACCTTGCCGCCCCACGAAATCACCTTGGCCTTGGCCGCCGCCGCCTCGGCTTCCGGCACCTTGCCGTTCTTCATGTAGGCCAGCGAGAGGCTGGTCCAGGTCATCTGGTCGTTCGGATTGATCGCCACCGCACGGAGCCCGGAAGCGATGGCGTCCTCATACCTCCCCTGCTTATACTGGGCCATGCCGAGCGCATGCCAGAGATCGAGCTCGCCGGGGGCGAGTTCGGCGGCGGTCCGATAGGCATTCTCGGCGGCGGGGAGATCGCCCACCGCGAGCGCGGCATTCCCTTCGTCGAACCAATCATCTTTCGTTTTCATGAGCGGGGAGCAGGGGCTTTGAGCGATTCCAACAAGGCGGCCAATAGACCGGAGGGGTTGTTTTCGCGGGCTTCGATATCGATGGAATAGCCGAGCTTCCGCAACGCGTCGGAAGTGACCGGGCCAATGCTGGCGACCTTCGGGCGTTTCTCCTCGGGTGGTAATAGCCCGAGCCGATGCCAATTCTCCGCCGCGCTCGCGCTGGCGAAGGTGATCCAATCGGCGCCTTCTTCAAGATAGCGTTGGCGCGCGCCGGTCCGATCCGCCGTCTCCGGCGCGGTGCGATAGACCGTCCATTCCTCAACTTTCCCGCCGAGGGCGCGCAGTCGCTCCGGCAGCGCCGCCTCGGCCAGATCGCCGCGCGGCAGGCAGAAACGCACCCGCCGTGCCTCTTCCTCATTGAAAGCCGCCGCCAGCGCCTCGGCGGTGAAGGTCGTCGGCTGCTTCACCACCGCCAAACCAAGCGTGCGGACCTTCGCGGCAGTGCCGGGACCGACCGCCGCGATCTTCACCGCTCCCAACGCCCGGAGATCGCCGGTCAAGGCGAGGAACGGCGCGAAGAAATGGTCGACCGCGTTCGGACTGGTGAAAACCAGCCAGTCAAAGCGGCTCCCGAACTCGCGGCTGGCCGCCTCCTGTTCCGGCGTGAAGGCTTGGGGCTCGATCCGCAGAGTCGGAATCTCCAGCACCTCGGCTCCCGCCTCGCGGAGCGCTGCCGAGAGCGAGCTCGCCTGGGCGCGGGTCCGCGTCACCACCACCCGGCAGCCGAAGAGGGGACGACTCTCGAACCAGTTCAACTCCCCGCGCAACGAGACCACCGTGCCGAAGACCGCCACGGCGGGCGCCTTGAAGCCGCGCGCCTCGGCGAGATCGGCAATCGTGCCGAGCGTTCCGGTCAAGGTCTCCTGGCGGCTCCAGGTCCCCCAGCGGATCAGGGCCACCGGCAGCGCCGGATCGATCCCGCGCCGCAGCAATTCCCCGGCGATGGCGCGGAGCCGTTCCACCCCCATCAGGACGATCTTGGTCCCCTCGAACTTGGCCAGCGCATCCCAATCGTGGGCCGAGTTCTCCTTGCCCGGCTCCTCATGGCCGGTGAGCACCGCAAAGCTCGAGGCCAGCCCGCGATGGGTGACGGGAATACCCGCATAGGCGGGCGCGGCGATCGAGGAGCTAATACCGGGGACGATCTCGAAGCGGAGCCCGGCGGCAACCAGCTCGCGCGCCTCCTCGCCGCCCCGTCCGAAGACGAAGGGATCTCCCCCCTTCAACCGGACGACGATTTTCCCGGCGCGGACCCGCTCAACCAGCAGCGCGTTGATCTGGTCCTGGGTCAGCGTGTGATTGTTGCTGCTCTTGCCCGCATAGAGCAGCTCGGCCTCCGGCTGCGCCCAGGAAAGCAGCTCGGGATTGCAGAGATAATCGTAGATAACCACCTCGGCCCGCTCGATCAACTGGCGGGCGCGGAGCGTGACCAGCCCGGGATCGCCGGGACCGGCGCCGACGAGATAGGCAATGCCGGGGGAACTCATGGCGGGGGGGAGAGAAGTTGTCGCGCCAGCTTGCGGCCCAGCTCCTCGGGCGCGTCGAACGTTCCGGTGGCGATGCCCGAAACCGGATCGGGAGACTCTCCCAGCCACGCAATTCCCTGGAGAGTCAAAACCTCCGCCGTCGCCGAGGCATAAGCCCCCACCGGCGAAAGACACCCGCCGCCCAGCGCGGTGAGAAAGGCCCGCTCGGCGGTCACAGCGGCGCGGGTCGGCGCGTGATCGAGCGCGGCCAACAGCTCCCGCGTCCCCGCATCATCCCCCCGGCATTGCAAGGCCAATGCCCCCTGCCCCGGCGCGGGCAGCATCGTCTCGAAGGGGAGGGGAATCGCGGTCAACCCCTCCAAGGATGGCGTGAGCCGGTCGAGCCCCGCCGCCGCCAGCACCAATCCATGCCACGCCGGATTCTCGCGCAGCTTGCGCAGGCGCGTATCAATATTACCTCGGATCGCGGCGGTGCGAACCTGGGGCCATTTCAAGAGGAGCTGGGTCGAGCGGCGCAGGCTGCCGGTAGCCATGACCGGATCATTAGGGACATCGCCCCGTCCTGTTTGCCAATAGGAGAGAGAAGTCGTCGCCGGATTCACCACCAACACATCCCGCGGATCCCCCCGCTCAGGAATCGCCGCCAGCACCAACCCCTCGCCGGATGGATCGACCGTCGGCAAATCCTTTAAGCTATGGATCGCCAGATCGATCGTCCCGGCCCGCAGCGCCTCCTCGATCTCGCGGGTGAAGAGCCCCTTGCCGGAGGGGGCGTCGATCGGCGGCTGCAGCGCCCAGGCATCGCCGCCGGTCTTGATCACCTCCAGCCGGAACTCCCTTCCCGGCCAGTGCGCCTGCAGGGCATTGCGAACCTGCCCGCTCTGCGTCAACGCCAGCGGGCTGCCGCGCGTGCCGATCACCACGGTTCTCATGCCGCGCTGGGAAGGCCGTCCGAGTCCGCGCCAGGGCCCGGCAGATTGCCGAGCTGAACCACCCATTCCATCAGCCGGTCGACGTGGGGATCGAGGATCCGTTCGCAGCGGGCCGCCTCGGCGCTCCGTTCCTTTTGATTGGCGCGGGCGATCGATTCGAGGTCGTCGATGTCATAGAGATAGATGTCCTCGAGGAAATTCACGCCGGGCTCGATATCTCGCGGCACCGCCAGATCGATCAGAAAGAGCGGCCGTCCCGAACGCCGCCGCCGCACCTGCTCCAGCCGCTCGCGGGTCAGCACGTAATGCGGCGCCGAGGTCGAGCTGATCACGATGTCGACCTCCTCGACCCGCTCCTCGAAGCGGTCCCAGTGCACCGCCTCGCCGCCGAGTTCGCCCGCCAGCTTCTCCGCCTTCTCATGGGTCCGGTTGGCCACCAGGATGAAGCTGACCCCCCGGCTCTGCAGCGAGCGCGCCGTCCGCTCGCTGGTCGCGCCCGCACCGAGCACCATCACCGTCCGGCCCCGGAGTTGACCGAAGAGCCGTTCCGCCAGCTCGACTGCCACCGAGCCGACCGAGACCGTGCCCCGGGTGATCCGGGTCTGCGAGCGGACCGCCTTGGCCGCCGCGAAGCTCGATTGAAAGAGGCGGTTGGTCCGCTTCCCCGTCATCCCCGCCTCGCTGGCGATCCGGTAGGCTTCCTTGATCTGGCCGAGGATCTCGGTCTCGCCGACCACCATCGAATCGAGCCCGGCGGCGAGGCGGAAGAGATGTTCCACGCAGGGCCGCCCCGTCCGGTGGAAGGAATGGGCGGCGAAATCGGCTTGAGCGACCGGAGCGGCTGCCGGTTCCACGCCCTCCCGGAACGAATCGAGGAATTCCGCCCAGCGCCGCGCCGGCTGCTCCGGATCGGCGGCGATGCCGAAATACTCGACCCGGTTGCAGGTCGAGATCAGCACCGCCTCGCCCAGCCCCAGCATCTCGCGCAGCCGCGCCAGCGCCACGGCCAGCGCCTCCTCGCGGAAAGCCGCCTGCTCACGGATTTCGACCGAGGCCTCGTGGAACGAGAGGCCGCCGCAGACCAGCACCGGAGTGGAGGAAGAAATCGCGCTCATACGGCGAAACGGTGGGCGTGGCTCAGCGAGTTGATCCCCCAGAACGTCATCAGGATAAAAATATAGCCGCCGAGAGTGAACCAGGCCGCCCGCCGCGAACTGAGACCGAAGAGGGAGGGCGCCAGCAACAGCGCCAGATAGGAGACCCAGACTCCCGCCGACCAGACCAGCTTCACCCAATCGACCGAGCCGTTTCGCGCCACGAAGAACCCGGCGCAGAGCCCGATGGTGAGGAGAACGAAACCCCAGGCCAGCACCCGGCGCTGCACCTTCACCAGATCGCCCATCGCCGGGAGCCGGTAGAACCAAAGCCCCAGGTGGTGCGCCTTCAGCTGCCGCTCCTGGATCAGATAGAGCATCGCCGCCACTGCCGCCAGCCCGAGCGCCCCGTAGGCCAGCAGCGTCACCGAGGCATGCAGCTCCAGCTGCCAGCCGAGCGGGGGAATCGGGTTGGGCCGGTCGATCGGGGCGACCAGCGCGAAGAAATTGAGCAGCGAGACCACCGGCGCGGTGAAGAACCCGAGCAGCGAAACCCGGTAGCTCGTCCCGATCAGGAGATAGGTCAGCAGCAGCGCCCAGGTGAGAAAGGCGACCGTCTCGAAGAGATTGGTCAGCGGGCAATGGCCGATCCGCTGCCCCCGCTCATAGAGGAAAACCGATTGGCAGAGCCACGCCACCAGCAGGAGCGCGTTATTCCAGCGGGTGCTCTGGGTCTTTCCCGCGCCGAGCGCAAAGGTGCCCCAACCCGAGCTGAGCAGGGTCAGCGCGGTGCCCAGGGCGAGCCAATGCCGGTCTTCCACGGGAATGCGGGGTGCCTCGTCCGTCCGATCCCGGTCAGACGAGGAGCTTCTGGACCAGCTGGCTGAGGGTCTTGCCGTCGGCGCGGCCCGCCGCCTTGGCTTGGGCGGCTTTCATCACCGCGCCCATCTGCGCCTTGCCGGTCGCCCCGGTCTCGGCGATGGCATCCTTCACAATTGTTTCGAGCTCGGCATCGGAGAGCGCGGCAGGCAGGTAGGTCTGGAGGATCGCCAGCTCGGCCTTCTCCTTCTCGGCCAGCTCGGGCCGGTTCCCCTCCTGATAGCTGGTGATCGAATCGTGCCGCTTCTTCACCTCCTTGCGGATCACCGCCGAGACCTCGGTATCGGTCGGCACCGCGTCGGCGCCTCCCTTTTCGATGGCGGCGTATTTCACCGAGGATTTGAGCATGCGGAGAACGCTGAGGCGTTCCGCGTCGCGCGCGATCATGGCTTTCTTCAGGTCGGCGTCGATTTGGGCAGTGAGACTCATGGGACGATCACTCTGCCTCCTTTTCTGGCCAATGGCAATTACGGGGAAATCAGGGAAAATCAGGACGAAGCGCTGGTATACCGCCCCAGCCCATAACGGAAAAACCGCATCCCCGCCCAGAGCATCGCCGCCGTCACCGCCACCAGCCAGAGCGTCTCCGGCACCCGCAGGCCGGTGGTCAGCGCCCGGGTCGGCAGATTCGCCACCAGCAGCAGCGGCAAAATCCAGCTGAAGATAAAGAGCAACGCCCCGCGAAAAACCTCCCGCGGCTGCCGCGCCAGCTGAAACGATTGGTAATAGATCCCGATGAACCCCTGCGCCTTCGTCATCCAGAAGGCGGGGGTGATCAGCAGGAGCAGGAAGGCATAATGGACCGCCACGCCGATCACCACCAGCAAGGCCGCCGAGAGGAGCCCGGGCACCGTCACCGCCAGATGGCTCTCGATCCCCGCGTAGACGCACATCACCAGCGCCAGGACGCAGTTGAAGACCGAGCCGATATCCCATTGCCGGGTCGTCACCAGGAGGAGGACCGGCGCGGGCTGGAGGAGGTGGAAATCGAGCTTCCCGCTCCGGACCAGCTCGGGAAAGTTGATGAAATTGACCATGAAAAAAACCTGGAAGATCTGCTGGATCAATTGGCTCAGGCTCACCAAGAGCACCATCTCCCACTTGGTCCACCCGGCGATCGTCGAGACATTGAGATAGAGCACCTGGACGAAGGCGAGCTGGAGGACGAACCAGCAGACCTCGACCAACATCCAGAGGATGAAATTTCCCCGGAATTGGAGGTCGCGGGAGACCGAGTAGCGCCACTCGGCCACCCAGATTTCGGAAAGACGCTTGAAAGTCATCGCTATCCTCCCACCGCCGTATATTTCTTCAACCCCAGCTTCCACAAGGCTGCCGAGAGTCCGATCAGCCCCGCCGCCCAGGCCGCCTGCCAGGCGAACCCCCACCAGAGCGCCGCCCCGCTCACCCGCCCCAGCAGCACCGCCACCGGGAAGAAATATTCGTAGGCGAAAGGGGTCGCCATCACCAGGTGGTGCCACGGCTCCGGGAGGAAATCGAGCGGGAAGACATGGCCGCCGATGAGGAACTCGAGCGAGAAGAGCATGAAGACAATGCTCCCCACATCGAGCAGCCAGAAGGCGATCAGCCCCACCATGTAGGAGAAGGAGAACTGGACCAGCGCCGAGCCGAGGAAGGCGAGCGCGGCGGGCGCCAGCGTCTGTGCGAGGGGAATGCCGGCAAAGAAATGGCGGAGGACGGCGATGAAGAGCCCCAGCGGCACCGCCGCCACCGCCACATAGACCAGCCGCGAGGAGGCGAAGAGGACGAAGCGGTAGAGGAAGTAATTGAGCGGCTTCAGCAGTACCTGATTGATCCGCCCATCGCGGATGTCGGCGGCGATCTGGAAATCGTCCTCGGTCGGCGAGGTGAAGCTGTCGAGGACCACCAGCGAGAAATAGTAGGTCATCATCTGCGCGTAGGTATAGCCGCCGACCGTCCCCCGGCCCGCGAAGGCCGCGCCCCAGAGGAAATAGGTCGAGACCAGCGGCAGGACGCTGACCACGGCGCGGAGGAGGAAATTCCACCGGTAGACCAGCGTGTTCTGGACCCCCAGGACGAAGACCTGCCGATAGACCCCCGCAAAGCGGCGGGCCGAGAAAAGCAACGAGCCAGCCATGGAGCTCACGACCGCGCTCACGACCGGGTTTTGCTCCGCTCGATCCGCACCGCCACCGAGTCGGCATCGGGCAGGATGAACTTCTCCAGCAGCAGCACCACGTCGAGCGCCCCCTCGAACTCGAGCACCGCCTCGGCCAGCTCCTCGGCCAGCGTCTCGATCAGCTTGCGCGGGCGGGCGGCGGCGACCGCCTTGATCCGGTTGGATACGGCTTCGTAATCGACGGTGCGGCGCAGATTGTCGGTGGCGGCGGCGTCGCGGAAATTGACCCCGATCTCGATCGAGACCGCGATGCGCTGCGGCTTGGCCCGCTCCGCGTCGGGCACGCCGATGCAGGTTTCAAGGAACAAACGCGAGATCAGGATGCGATCGGACATAATCGAGCAGGATACGGGTGGGAATGTTGAGCGGCAGGGCCAGTGCCTCCTCCGGCATGACCCAGCGGAAGCAGTCGGCCTCCTCGTTCAGCGTCACCCCTTCGCCGTCGCCGACGGCCAGCGCGGTGTAGTTGAGCAGGAGGAAATGGGCTTTCTTGTAAAACTCGGGCGAGGCAATGCAATCCTGCACCATGGCGAAACGGATCTCCTCCAGCTCCAGCGCCGTCTCCTCCCGGATCTCGCGGCGGAGCGCGTCGAGGCTCGGCTCGTTCCCCTTGATCTTGCCGCCGGGGATGCCCCAGTGGTGGTTCCATTTGTAAGTCTGGATCATCAGCACCTGCCCGCGCCGGTTGTAGATCAGGCCCCCCACCGTCCCGATCGGCGGCGGTAATTCCGCCTGGCGGTGCTCCTCCAGATAGAGGCGGACCTGGTGGAGATTCTGGTAGAGGAGATCGGGATTGGCCTGGCGCAGCTTGTCGAGGCCGTCATAGCCGGTGAGGACCGCGCAACTGTGGACCCCGCCGTGGCGCGCCGTATCGATGTCGTGGGCCATGTCGCCGATGAACAGCGTCTCCTGCGGGTCGAGACCGTGCTCCTCCAGCAGTCGGTGGATCGTCTGCCGCTTGTCGAGCGCCTGGGTATAGGCCTGGGTGAAAAAATGGCCGATGCCGAGCCGCGCGCTCTGCGCCTTGAAATGTTCCGCGTGAATCGTGCTCAACAGGAACATCTTCAATCCCCGCCCCTGCGCATACTCGAGGAAATCGCGGGCGAAGGGGAGGAGCGGAATCTCCTCCTGCAGCAGCCGGAACGCCTCGTGATAATGGCTGTCGAGCTGCGTCTGCGTCACCTCCGGCAGGTGGAGCGCGTAGAACTCGGGGAAGGGGAGGAAGAACTTCTCGCGGAACTCCTCGGCGGTGAAGACCGGCTTGCCGTAGATCTCGAAGATCCGGTTCGTCGCCTTCAGCACCGGCGGGAAATCGTCGACCAGCGTGCCGGACCAATCGAGGATGAGATTTTTGATGACGGGCATGGGAAGCGTCTCGGGAGGGAGCCCTACTTTAAGGAGCCGCCCGGAAATGGCAATTGGCAACCACCGCCGGGTCGGTCCCCATCAAGCGGGCCATTCACTCGTGATGATAGCGGCATTGGGCGATCTCGATCCCCCCCGCCTCCGTCACCCGATAGACCAGCCGATGCTCTCCCGCAATCCGGCGCGATTCATAGCCGGCCAGGGAATCCTTCAGCGCCAGCGGCTTGCCGCTTTCCCCCCGGGGACTTTGGGCGATCTCCGCCACCAGCGCGTCGATCCGCCGGGCGATCTTCGGGTCTGTTTGTTGCCAATGGAGATAATCGGCCCGGGCAGGGCGGGAAAAAAGCGGCTTCACGCCTGCCCCGGCGCAGGGAGAGACTCCGGCGATTTACCCTTGCCCTTTCCCTCTCCGAGTTCGGCCAGCGCCGTCCGCAGCCGCCGGGCATTGGCGGGCGCCCCCAGGAGATGGGCCGTCTCCTCCAGCATCTGATACTCCTCCAGCGAAAGCATCACCACCGCCTGATCCCGGTTGCGGGTGATCAGGAGCGGTTCCCGGTCCCGGCAGACCCGGTCCATCGTCGCCGCCAATGTCTCCCGAACCGCCGTATAGGTCATCGAGGTCATATGGACAGGATCATGGACGCACAGGGCTCCTCGGGTCAAGTCAGGCGCGCCGCCCCTGATTAGATATTCGGAGAATATAAAATTCACGTAAACACATGAAAAACAATGAACTTTTAATTTAATTAATATGCGAAAACAATTTTAATTTTAAACAAGATTAAATATAAATCCTCTTATTACAAATAGCTTATGATATTTTTATATCTTGAACTTTATTGCAATTTAAGCAGACTTATAAAACACAAAATAGTGAAATTTTATGAACATTAAAACCCGCACCAGTCCTCTTGGAATCGTTTGCTCGGTTTTTGCCATAGGCGGATTTTGTCTCGCAGCCTCGGCTTCCGGGCAGACCGTCATCGAGTTCAATGATAACGGGGGTGACGGCCAATATACGACGTTGGGGAATTGGGTCGGCGGCGCCGTTCCTGATCTCACCACCGGCAATACCGCGCAAATCAATGACGGTGTGGCCGTGACCTATACCCCCGGAGGCGACTTGATCATTTCCAACGGAAGCACGCTGGAGCTCACCAGCGGCTCCTGGACCCAAGCGGGAAACAATAATTACATCCAGCTCGGCCAGATGGGAAATGGGACCGGAACCGGCAACGGCACCTTTCTGATCAACGGAGGCACCTTCAATCAGGGGACCGATTCGGCCACGCCCTTCAATATCACGGGTACGGGCAATCTCTTCGAGATCACCTCCGGCGCGGCGAATGTGACCACGAGCTTCCAGGTGGGCGCGGGCCTCGCCTATCTCCAGACCGGCGGCACGGTCACCTCCGGCGAGTTCGATTTCAACACCACGGGGATCACCATGACCGGCGGCGTCCTGAACACCCCCACGCTGACGGGGGTCAATTCGGGAGGGGCGACCGCGGTCTTCACCCTCTCGGGCGGCACGATCAACCTTGGTCAAGTCTATGGCGGTGGTACCACTCGGTATGTCAATTTCACCGTCGGATCGACCGGAGAATTGGTCTTCAACAGCACCCAGGGCATTGGGGTCGCCGCTGTCGAAAATTATTTGAGCAGTGGAACCATCGAATACAACGGCACCGTCGACGCGGCGGCCTTTTCCGTCACCACCAGCGGCAGCGACACGATCCTCTCCTTGGTTACAGCCGCCGTTCCCGAGCCCTCCACCTACGCGCTGCTGGCGCTCGGCTCCGTGGTCCTCGGCCTCGCCTGGAAGCGCCGCTCCCGTCCCGTGACGGTCTGACGAGCCCGGCGGCCTCCTAAACCGCGATCTCCACCGGCGTTCCCATCTCGACCTGGTCGAAGAGCGCGACCATCTCGGCGTTGCGCAGCCGGATGCAACCATGCGAGGCGGGCGTGCCGATCCGGTCCTCCCGGTTGGTGCCGTGGAAATAGATATAGCGGCTCTGGCTGTTGGCGTTCTCCGGCGTCGTCCCCGCCAGCCAGAGGATGCGGGTCAGGACCCAATCCTCCTCCACCGGGGGCGAGTCGGGCGTCCAGAGCTCGGCCGTCGGCAGGCGGCTGACGAAGCGGGTGCCGAGCGGCGCCTCGTCGCCGATCTTCTCCGCGATCCGGTGGCAGCCGAGCGGCGTCTTGAAGCTCCCCGCCTCCGTCCCCACCCCGAAGCGGGAGGTGCTCACCTGCGCCCACCACGCCACCTCGTTCCCGAGGTAAAGCTCCACCCGCTGGTCCGGGACAGAAACGCGGAGGCGGACGCGATCGGCGCTCATGATTCAGCGGCCTTTAAAAATCGTTCAGCCGGTCGATCAGCTGTCGCAGCCGTCCGAACGACCGCAGGTCGAAGGTGAGGCAGAGCCGCTGGAGATGGGCCAGGTCGGGCTCGTTTGCCTCCTCCGGCAGCGCCGGGCACATCTTCAGGTCGTCGGGACTGTTGACGATGTCGGCGAAATCCTCGCGCAACCGCACCAGCGCCCCGTCCGGCACCGGCCGCTGCACCCGGATCACCAGCTGCTTCCCCACCAGGCGGTAGGAATGAAAATTATAGTAGAAGGTGAGAATCTCCTTCTCGGCCACGCGGAGATCGTCGGTGAACTTGAAGAGGTGGAAATCGTAATCGGAAATCAGCCCGTCGCGCAGCAGGTGTTCGCGGAGATAGTTCGAGAAAGTCCGCCAGAAATTGCCCCCCGGCGCGTCGATGAAGACGATCGGCTGGATCGGCGCCTTGCCCGTCTGCATCAGCGTGATCGCCTCAAAGCCTTCGTCCATCGTCCCGAAGCCGCCGGGGAAAAGGGCGATGGCGTGGGATTCGCGGACGAAGTTGAGCTTGCGGGTGAAGAAATAACGGAAGTTGATCAGCTTGGGATCGTCCCGGATCACCTCGTTCGCCTTCTGCTCGAAGGGGAGGGCGATGTTCAGGCCGAAGCTGTGGTCCCGTCCCGCCCCCTCCTGGGCCGCGCCCATGATGCCGTCGCCGCCGCCGGTGATCACCATGTAGCCCGCCTTCACCATCAGCCCGGCGAAGTCGTGGGCGGCCCGGTACTCCTTGTTGCGGTGCGGCGTCCGCGCCGAGCCGAAGACCACCACCTTCTTATGTTCCCGGTACTGGTTGAAGATCTTGTTGGCGTAGCGCAGCTCCTTGAGCGATTGGTTGAAGAGCTTGCGGTCGGCGGCACCCGGATTCTGCCGGGCGAACTTCAGCACCGAGACCATCATCTCGAAGTACTCGCGATGGGCGGGATCGGAGCCCCAATCGGCCAGCAATTCGCGCAAGCGCCGGTCGATGGCGGGATCGCCGCTGAGATAAGTGGAAGGAACGGCTTTACTTTCCAGGGTAAAAGGCATGATGGAGGGCTGTAAAAGAGTGGTTAGGAAGGAAGGGAGGCGGAGCGAAAGCCCGGCACAGGCCGAGGCGGGAATGAAGAAATCGCACGCACAAGTCCCTGTCCCAAGGAAACCACATCGCTTCGGCTATGGCAAATTTATTGGATGAATTGGAAGAGCGGATCTTGATCGGCGACGGCGCGACCGGCACCTATCTCTACACTCTCGGCATCCCGCCCGACCACTGCCTGGAAGAGGCCAACCTGACCCAGCCCGAGCTGGTGACGCGGGTCTACCAGGAATATATCGGCGCGGGCGCGCGCATCGTCGAGACCAACAGCTTCGGCGCCAACCAGCTCCGCCTCTCCCGCTACGGCCTGGAGCACCGGGTCAGCGAGATCAACTGGAAGGCCGCCCGCCTCCTCTCCGACGCCGCCAAGGGGAAGAACGTCTACGTCGCCGGTTCGGTCGGCCCCATCGAGTTCCGGCCGATCGATCCGATCCTCACCGCCGACGACCGCAAGGCGATGTACCGCGAGCAGATCGGCGCCCTCCTCGACGGCGGCTGCCAGCTCATCTTCCTGGAGACCTTCACCGACCTCCCCGATCTCCTCCTGGCGCTCGAGGTCTTCCAAAACCTCACCAACGTCCCCGTCATCACCTCCCTCGCCATCTCCGAGGAGGGACGGCTCGGCAGCCGCGAGGACTACGTCACTGCCTTCCGCGCCTTGCGCAAGGCCGGGGCCGACATCGTCGGGATCAACGGCACCTGCGGCGTCCAGGCCTCGCTCTCGCTCGTCGCCAGCCTCGACCTCACCGTCGACGACATCCCCGCCGTCTATCCCAACGCGGGCAAGCCCGAGTTCTACGAAGGCCGCTTCAACTACGCCGCCAGCCCCGAATATTTCGCCGCCAACCTCCCCGCCTTCGTCGAGGAGGGAGTCCGCCTGATCGGCGGCGACTACGGCACCGAGCCCCGCCACATCGCCGCCTTGGCCGAGGCGGCCCGCGGCCTCACGCCCCGCAAAGGCAAGCAGGCCCGCCGCCGCGTCTCCGTCAACGTGGCTTCCCCAGCCGCCGCGACACCCGCGCCAGCCCCCGTCGAAGAGTCGCTGCTCGACCGGCTCCAGCGGAAGCCGGTCACCATCGTCGAGCTCGATTCGCCCAAGACCCTCTCGATGGACAAATTCCTCGCCGGGGCCCGCGCCCTGGAGGAGGCCGGAGCCGACGCCATCACCCTGGCCGACAACTCCCTCGCCATCCTCCGGGTCAGCAACCTCGCGGCGGCGGTCCTCATCCGCCAGCAGCTCTCCATCCTCCCCCTCCTCCACCTCGCCTGCCGCGACCGCAACCTCCTCGGCCTCCAATCCGAAATCATGGGCATCGGCGCCCTCGGCTTCCGCCACCTCCTCGCCCTCACCGGCGATCCGGCGAAAGTCGGCGACCATCCCGGCGCCACCTCCGTCTACGATCTCAACTCGGTCGGCCTGCTCAAGCTCCTCGCCGGGATGAACCGGGGCGTCAATGCCGTCGGCAAGGAGATCAAGGGCGATCCCAAATTCGTGATCGGCTGCGCCTTCAACCCCAACGCCCGCAATTTTGATTCCCAACTCCGCAAGCTCGAATCGAAGATCGCGGCGGGCGCCGCCTACGTCATGACCCAGCCCGTCTTCGATCCCGCCCTGATCAAGAAAACCGCCGACAGCGTCGCGGCGCTCGGCGTCCCCGTCTTCATCGGCGTCATGCCCCTGCTCAACGCCCGCAACGCCGAGTTCCTCCACAACGAGGTGCCCGGCATCTCGATCCCCGAGGAGATCCGCGAGAAGCTTCGCGCCGCCCCGGAAGGGAAGGGCGCCGAGATCGGCATTGAATTTGCCCTCCGCCTCCGCGACGAAGTCCGCGCCCACACCCGGGGCCTCTACCTGATCACCCCCTTTCTCCGCTACGATCTGAGCGTTCGGTTGATGGGAACCTGAGGTCCCGTCGCACCCCATCGACCTGTCCCGGGCCGCCATGTTCACTTTCGGTTACACCCTCCTTCTTTTCGGCCTGACTGGCTTCTGCGGCCTCGGCCTGGCCGCCTGGGCGCTCCCCTCCGGCTTGCGGCGCTACCGGCTGCTCTTCGCCCCCTGGTTCGGCCTCGCCTACCTCGGGGCCGTCGTCTACCTCTGCTATCGATCGAATCTGCCGGGAACCGACCGCTACGCGGGCTGGCTCCTCCTTCCTCCGCTCGCCTTGGCCGCCTGGGCCTTGCGCCGCGATCTTTTCACCCGGAGGATCGGCCTCTGGGTTAATCGCGAGACCGGCGCGGCGCTGATCCCGGTGGCGGCGGCGGTCCTCCTCTTCGGCGCCCTCTATCTCCGGCTGGCCGATTTTCCCACCTCGCTTTCGATCGGCAACAACGACATCGGCAACTACTCCCTCACTGCTCTGCTGGTGAAGGAGCATGCCCGCAATTCGGCCATGACCCTGTGGGGACCCTGCGCCGGGGCGCCCATCGGCGTGGCTGACGTCAACTGGTCGCTCCCTCCCTTCCTGATCGCCGTGGCCGCCTCGCTTTTCCACCGCCAGCCCCATGAGCTGGCCACCCTGGCGGTCAATACCCTCTTCGCCCTTACCGTCGCGGTCTTTTATCCCTTCTGCCGCCGCCTGGGCCTCGTCCGGCGCGATGCGATCTGGCTCGGCCTCGTCTATGCGGCCAGCCCGCTGATGGGCAATGTGACACTCAACGGACTGGCGGGCGAGATCACCGGGATCGGTTTCCTCCTGATGGCGGTAACCGTGACCCATTCGGTGGGAAAAAATCATTGGGGCGGGACCCTGGCGTTGGTGGCGGCCTTTGTGGGGCTCCTCTTCGGTTACGGCATCGGTATCCCGGCGGCCGCCTTTCTTGCCGGTTGGCTGGGAGTGGGCGATGCCGCCTTCGCCACGGGAAAAACCGCTCCCATCCTCCTGCGCCGCGCGGTCTGGCGGATCACTTTGGCCTTGGTCGCCGCCCTCATGTTCTGCGGGCCCCGGGTGATCGCGGAGGTGTGCAGCCTGGTCCACCTGACTGCCATGTCGAGCGGCTGGTTCGTGCCGTGGCTCTCCCCGGCGGTCCTCCTCGGCTACTTCATGCCGCTCGCGCTGCGGACCTATGGGATTCCGCTGGCGGCGCTCTTTCTCGCCGTGCTGATCGGCGCGGCGCTGCTGCCGAAGGCGCGGCGGCAGCCCGCCGCTGCGTTGCTGGCGCTCGGTTACCTCGGTCTCTACCTTCTTCTCTGCGGGCTCGGACGGTCGGAGAATCAAGGTTTCTGGGGCGGGTACAAATCGTTCAAGTTCGCCACCTTCCTCTTTCCCCTCTTCCTGGCCGCCTCGGCGCTGGTGCTGCGGCGGGCGGGCGAAGAGCGGTCCGCCTTCCGTGCCGCTTTCCCCCTGCTTTGCGGCCTGGCCCTCTTCGGGGCCGGAATCTCCGACCTCTGCGCCTGGCGCGCCATGCCGGGCAAACTGGCGCTCACTCCCAATCTCATCGGCCTGCGCGCCGTCAACGCCCGCGCCGACATTATCTCGGTGACGATGCCTCAACTCTCGCTTTGGGAAAGCGATTGGATTTGTGAACTGCTCTCCTCCAAGCGCCTCTACGTTCCGCCCGAGAGAGTCCCCGATGCCGCAGTGGCCGGGAACTGGGACCTGCTCCGGCTCGACGCGGGCGAGCTTCGCCAGGAAAGGCAGATCTTCATCGTCTGGACCGGAACTCCCCGGCCCGGCGATCTTCTCCGGGTCAACTCCGACTACGGCCTGCGCCGCCATCTCTCCGGCCCGATCCTGGCGGTGACGCCGGAGCGGGGCTGGTGGCCCGATGAAAAGGACCATCGCTGGACCGGCAGCGCGGGCCGGGAGTCCTCCGCCGAGATCCTATGCGCCCGGGACGGCGTGGCGGCCTTGCTGGCATTCACCCTCGAACTCTCTCCCGGCGAGACCGTCGCCGTCTCCTGCAATGGACAGGAGGTGGCGCAGGTCGTCTCAGGCGGTCCCCAGCGCCTCCGGCTGCTTCTTCATCAGGGCACGAACGAGATCGTCTTCCGTTCCAACCTCGATCCCATCCGCCGCTTTCCCAAAGACCGCCGCCTGCTGGGCACCAAGTTCACCCAATGGACCGTGGAGGAGTCCCGATGATTTCGCGTGAGATTCGCCGCCGCTTGGGCCATTCTCCGGGCCTTTTCCGATAGTATGATTTTCCTCGACGTCACCAACAGCGCCCGGCAACGCGTGCAGACCGGCATCCAGCGCGTGGTGCGGAGCATCCACCAGCATCTGGCGGCGCGGCAGCCGGTCACTCCGCTGGTCTGGAGTTCCCCCTTCTCCCGCTACACGTCGTTGCAGCGCGAGCAGCGCCGGAACCTCGTCGATCCGTTTCGGGGCGGAGCCTTCTCCTCCACCCGGCCCGACCTCCTGGTCAATCCCCGCCCCTGGTCGAAGACCCTGCGCTGGCTCCATCAGAAATTCCACCAGATCGATCTCCCGGCCCGCGTCGCCCCCGGAGACCTCTTCTTCGTCCCCGAAATTTTTCAGGATCACCGCATCGAATACTTTCAGGAAATCCTGCCGCTGAAGCCGGGCAGAGGCCGTTCCTGGGCCCTCTTCTACGACGCCCTCGTCTGGTCTTTGCGGGGCTACAGCCCGGCCGATCGCAACCCCCGCTTCGAGGCCTACATGGCAGTCCTGGCGCGGTTCGACGGCGTGGTCTGCATCTCCCGGGAATCGGAGGACGACCTGCGCCGCTTCTGGTCCGAGCACGGCATCGCCCCTGCGCCGACCCACGTCCTCCATCTCCCCATGCCGCTGGCCGAAGCCCGTCCCGCCGCCGAGCCCTCCTGGCTCAACCGCCGCCTTCTGATGGTCGCCACCCTCGAGCCGCGCAAGAACCATCTCCGCCTCCTGGAAGCGTGCGAAATGCTCTGGAGCCGTGGCCTCCGTTTCGAGCTCGAGGCGATCGGCCGTTCCGTCGGGGAGGGGAGCGCCCCCATGGAGCGGAAGATCACCGAGCTGCAGGCGGCGGGCCGCCCCCTGCAATGGCTCGCCCACATCGATGACGGCGCCCTCGCCGAGGCCTACCGCCGCTGTTCCTTCACCGTCTATCCCTCGATCCGCGAGGGCTTCGGCCTCCCCATCCTCGAAAGCCTCTGGCACGGGCGCCCCTGCGTCTGCGGCGAGAACGGCGCACTCGGCGAAGTCGCGCGCGGCGGCGGCTGCGAATTCGTCGACCAGACCGATCCCGCCTTGATCGCCGCCGGCCTCGAGCGGCTCCTGACCGGCGAGGACCATTACCTGCGGCTTTTCCAGGAGGCGCAGGGCCGCGCCTTCCGCACCTGGGACGATTACGTCGATGCCCTGCTTGGCTTGATTCAAATGTATGGCCTTCCCTGATCCTTTCAAGAGCCGGCCGGAGGCTTTGGCCCGGGCTTCCGGATCAAAGGATTATTCCCTGGAAGGGCTCTTCCTCATGGTGATGACCGTCGGCATTGCCCTGGCAGGCCTGGCTGCGGAAATCGCCGTGGTCTGGTCCGCGGGAATCAAGGCGGTCCCCGCCGAGGAAATCCTCGCCAAATTCTCTTACAACCCCGGAAATTTCTACCCGCTGCAGGGACGGACCCGCCTTGCGTTCGAAATCGCCTGCCTGACCCTCCCCGCCTGGATCGCCTTGGGATATCTGCTGGCCGGCCGGGCCGCTCGTGCCTGGAAGGAATCGAGCCTTCGCTCGGCGGTTGTCTTCGGACTGGCCAATTTCCTTTTCTTTTTCTCCTGGTGCCTCGCCCCCGCCTTCAGGCCGAGCCTGGCGGAGCCTGCCGGCCCTGCATGGATATTGAGTTCTTTCCTCAAGACCAGAATCGTCTTCGGTCCGATCGGCTTCCTGGTGTTCAACGTGTTTTTGATCCTATTTTTCCTTTTCCGTCAATGGCACAAGCAGCGCCGGAACCGGATGATCGCCTGGGGCCTCCTTCTCGGCATCTGGATCGTGACGATTCCCCTCCGTTTCTACATGCCCAGCGATCTGTCCGATGCCGGGCCGATCACCTTCCATCTCAATGTTCTGCTGCATGCCCTGGCGCAGGTCAGCAACGGCAGGCATTGGCTGGTCGATTTTCCGCACATGTACGGAGGATATATCGAATTCCTGGGGCCGGTCCTTTCCTGGCTGCCCCGCCGGATCGAATCCATTTTATGGATTCTGGCCCCTTTCTGCATCGGGGCGACGCTCTTCCTGCTCGGTTCCGCCCGCCTCCTCATCAACCGCCCTGCTGTCCTGCTTCTGACGGGCCTGACGCTGTTCCACATGGAGGCTTTTTCCTGGGGGGACCCCTACTACAACTACAATGCGGTGCGAAGATTCTTTCCCGCCTTGGGACTGTTCCTCGCCCTGCTCTATTTCCGAAAACCGGGCATCCTGAAATATACCTCTGCTTCCCTGGCGGCTGCGGTGGCGACGATCTGGAATCTCGACACCGGCTTGGTTCTTTGGGGAAGCTGGACCGTGGCCACGACGGCGTCGGACCTCTTCGACCGCAGGTGGCGGGCGGCGGCGCGGGCGCTGGCGATCCAGTTGGGAACGGTTGTCGCGTTATGGCTCCTGTTTTTTCTTTATCTCCGGATCATCGGAGGAAAGGCGCCGCAATGGCGGCAACTCTTCGTCTTCCAGGATTTGAACCTCCATTACGGCTTCTTCGGCTCGCCTCTCAGAGCGCCTGATTTCTGGTGTGTCTTTGCCCTCGTTCAAGTGGCCGGGCTGGCGCTCGCCCTGATCCTCAAGGCGCGGGGCAGTTCCTCGTGGCGCGTCCCGGCCCTCCTTATGGTCTCCTTGATGGGCATCGGCCTTTCCTCTTATTATTTCGGCCGGGCGATGGCGCCCAATCTCATGGGATCGGGCTATATCACTATCCTGCTGCTCGGGTTTCTTCTCGATCAGGGGATTCGTCTGATGGCGGCCGGAAAGCTGCCGCGAATTGCCTGGGGATATCTGCTCCCCGCCATGATCATCCTGGCCTGGGGAGCTTTGAATTTCTCCTTTGCGATGCGCAAGATTCCGTCGAGGGACGGCGCGGCATTCCTGGCCTGGCGCTCCGGAAATTGCCCGATTTCGGAAGAGGTCCGTTTTGTTGTCGCCCATACCTCTCCCGGCGAGCCGACGCTGATCTTTTCCCATCATAGCGGGTTCTATCACTATCTTTCCCAGACTCCGTCCCCGGTCGATGCGGGAGGGCCCTTGGAATGGGCGAGGTCTCAGGATATCGATGCCATCGTCGGGGCTTTGAACCGGCATGCGGCAGTCAAGTTGCTGATCGATAAGAACTTTGACATGTTTCATTTCTATCGCCCTGAAATAGATGCCCGGATCGAACAAGCCGTCGCGAATTCCTACCACGCCGTCGCCGCCAGTGCCTCGGGAAAGCTAACCCTTTACATTCCCAACGCACCTGGGGAGCCGTTGCCGCTGCCATGAAATTTTGCCGTCTCAAATCCCTGGGGGTCGAGATGTCCGGATTGGGGCTCGCGGTCATTCTCCTCTGGTGTTTTCTCTATGGCCGGACCTCGGCGCAGGCGTGGCGGACGCCGCCCGGATATGGGGGTGACGCCATTCTTTCGCTGGCGGTGGCGAAGGGCTACGCCGAGGCCGGCCTCGGTTCCCTTTTCGACAAGGAAGCGGCCCGGCTCGACGCTCCCTACACCGCCAATTGGAACGAGTGGCCGATCACCGAGGACGGCCTCATCTACCTGCAGGCCTTTTTGGCCAAGGTTTTCGGATTCGGAGCGGCGGCCAATCTCATCCTCCTCCTGGCCCATCTGCTGGCGGCGCTTTCCTTTTACGGAGTCTGCCGCTGGCTCCGCTATCAGCGGGCCATCGCGGTGGCCTTGGCATTATTGTACGGCTTTTCCTTCTTCCTGATGACGCGGGCCTACGGGCACCTCACCCTTTCCTATTGCTGGCACCTGCCGCTCTGCCTGCTGGTGACGTGGTGGGCGGCTTCGGCGCGGCCCTTCCGTCCCCGCAGCCTCCGTTTCGGCGCGGCGCTGGCGATCAGCTTCCTTTGTGGTTCCCAGAATCCCTACTACTCGTTCCTCTACCTCCAACTCCTCGCCTGGGCCGCGCTCGCCGTGGCGCTGCGGCGGCAGTGGCGCAATCTCCTCTTCCCGTTGGCGAACATCGCTATCGTCCTGGGTGCTTTCGTCTTTTGGAACCTCGACACGTTCCTGAACCAGTTCCGACACGGTCCGAACCTCGGCGCGGTGGTGCGGGGATTCACCGGCCTCGAAATCTACGCCTTGAAGCCGATCGAGCTGTTGCTGATTCCGGCGACCCATCACCTCCATCTGCTGGGATGGTTCTGGAAATCCCATGGCAGCGGCGAGGACGGTTACGTCTACCTGGGAATGGTCGGCGGGGCGGCGCTGATCTGGCTGGGGATGCGGGGGGCTGGCGCGGCCTTGCTGCGGCAGGAGCGGGCGCTCCCGGTCCATTTCTGGCAAGCGCTCTGGATCATCGCCTTTGCGACCGTCGACGGCTTCAACGCCCTGGCCGGCACCGCCGGATTCCAGCTCCTCCGGGGAACCAACCGCTACAGCGTGATGATCTTGGCGGTGGTCCTCCTTTTTCTGGCGCGGGAGCTTTCCCGCCACTGTCCCCGCCGCTGGGCTGTCCCGGTGGCAGTGGCGCTGGCGCTCTTCGGCCTTTGGGATCAGACGCCCTCCTCCTTTCCCCGGCGGCACGTGGCGGATTCCTCCGGAACCATCGAGGCCGATCGGGCCTTCACGGCCGAAATGGAGGCGGGATTGCCGCCGGGCGCAATGGTCTTCCAGCTCCCGGTGGCCGATTTCCCGGAACAGGGCGGCATCTTCGGCATGGGCGATTACGAGCAGTTCCGTCCCTACCTCTATTCCAGGACGCTCCGTTTCTCCTACGGGGGAACCAAGGGCCGGGCGCGGGAGGAATGGCAGGCGGCGACCGCGAAACAGCCGTCCGCCGAGATCGTGACGCGGCTGCAGGACTACGGCTTTTCCGCCATCTTCATCAACCGCCATGGATATGAGGACGGCGGCGCGGCCCTAATCGCGGGCCTGCGGGCGGCGGGTGCGGCGCCGTTGGTCGAATCGGACGCGAACGGATGGACCGCCCTGCGGATCGTGCCTTCGCCGCAGCCCATCCTGCCGCCTTCGCCGCCACGGCCCGAAAAAGGATTCTATCCGATGATCGATCTCTGGCGGCAGACCGGGCAGGCCTGGGCGAAGAAAGACGGCGACCTGGCGGTCTACAATCCGGCATCGCAGGCGCGGCAGGCCGTGCTGCGATTGACCGTCGAAGCTCCCGGACGCGGTTTCATCGAGATCGGGGGGCAGCGAATCGACCTGGAACCCGGGGTGCCGCAGGAGATCGCGCCCAGCTTCCTGCTGCCGCCGGGAGAAAGCCTCATCCATATCCACAGCAGCCTGCCTCGTTTTCCGAGAGAGGGGGCGCCGGGACCCTATGCCTATCTGATCCACGACGTCGGCCTCTCGTTCGCGGGGCAGTAGCGGCGGCGCTTTCAGCGGGAGGCAGCGGGAGCGATCTTTCCGGAGGGAAAGCTTGATCGGCGCCCCCCGTCGCCGCCATCATCGGACCCAATAAATATGATCAGGGTCGCGGATTACATCGCTCAGACATTGGCGGAACGCGGCCTCGGCCCGATCTTCATGGTCACCGGCGGCGGCGCCATGCACCTCAACGACGCCATCGGCCGCGCCCCCGGCCTGCGCTACGTCTGCTGCCATCACGAGCAGGCCTGCGCGATGGCGGCGGAAGCCTACGCCCGCCTCACCAACCGGATCGGCCTGGTCAACGTCACCACCGGCCCGGGCGGCATCAACACCCTCAACGGCGTCTTCGGCGCCTGGGTCGATTCGATGCCGATGCTGGTCGTCTCCGGCCAGGTCAAGCGGGAGACCTCCCTCCACGGCCAGGGCCGGATCGGCAAGCTCCGCCAGCTCGGCGACCAGGAGGCCGACATGATCGGCATGGTCCGGGGCATCACCAAATACGCCGTCCTCGTCGACGATCCCCAGACCATCCGTTACCACCTGGAACGGGCCCTCCATCTCGCCGCCCACGGACGCCCGGGCCCCTGCTGGATCGACATCCCCATCGACGTCCAGGGGAGCCGGATCGATCCCTCCGCCCTCGCTCCCTACGATCCGGCGGAAGACCGGATCGCCTGGGAAACCCCCGATCTCAAGGCCGCCTGCCGCCGCATCGTCGAGAAAGTCGCCGCTGCCCGCCGCCCCGTCATCTACGCCGGGACCGGCATCCGCCTCGGCGGAGCCTACGACGCTTTCCTCGAGCTCGCCGCCGCTTGGAAAATCCCCATCGTCCCGGCCTGGAACTCGAACGACCTCCTCTGGGACGATCACCCCTGCTACGCCGGACGGCCCGGCTCCCTCGGCAACCGCGCCGGGAACTTCGCCGTCCAGAACGCCGACCTCCTCCTCGTCCTCGGCTGCCGGCTGAACATCCGGCTGGTCAGCTACAACTGGGAAAACTTCGCGCCCCGCGCCCACAAGATCGCCGTCGATATCGACGCGGAGGAAATGCGCAAGCCGACCTGCAAGATCGACGACCCGATCCACCGCGACGTCGCCGAGGTCATCGGCGGCCTCCTCGCGCTGCCGGTTCCCCGTCCCGCCGGCGCCGCCGAATGGCTCGCCTGGTGCCGGGAAAAGCTCGTTCGCTACCCCGTCGTCCTCCCCGCATACCGCGCCGAGACCGAGACCATCAATCCCTACTGCTTCATGGACGATCTCTTCGCCCAGCTCGGCGAGGGCGAGGTCGTCGCCTGCGGCGACGGCACCGCCTGCGTCACCGCCTTCCAGGCCGCCCGTATCCAGCGCGGCCAGCGGCTCTTCCATAACTCGGGCTCGGCCTCGATGGGCTACGATCTCCCCGCCGCCATCGGCGCCGCCTACGCCCGCCCCGGCCAGCGGATCATCTGCCTGGCGGGGGACGGCAGCGTCATGATGAACCTGCAGGAACTCGAGACCATCGCGGGCCAGAAACTGCCGGTCAAAATCTTCATCCTCAACAACCGCGGCTACCACTCGATCCGGCAGACCCAGCAGAACTTCTTCCCCGACAACATCGTCGGTTGCGGCACCGAATCGGGCCTCACCTTCCCCGACTTCGGCAAGATCGCCGCCGCCTTCGGCCTCCGCTTCCATCAGGCCGCCCGTCCCGCCGAGACCGCCGGGGCGATCCGCGCCACCCTGGAAGGGCCGGAGCCCGCCCTCTGCGAAATCGCCCTCGATCTCCGCCAACCCTTCGCGCCGAAGCTCAGCTCCCGCAAGCTCGACGACGGCCGGATGGTCACCGCCCCGCTCGAGGATATGGCCCCCTTCCTCAGCCGCGAGGAGCTGGCCTCCAACATGATCCCCTGAATCGCTTCCCTCCGATGAACAAACCCCTCCGCGTCCTCATCACCGGCGGCACCGGCGGCCTCGGCAAGGCGATGGCCGCCGAATTCGCCGCGCGCGGAACCGAGGTCGTCACCCCCACCCGCCAAGAGCTCGACCTGGCCGCTCCCAAAAGCATCGCCGCCTATCTCCAGGCGCAGGCCCAGGCCGACCTCGGTTTCGACGTCCTGGTAAACAACGCCGGGATCAACCGTCCCAGCCCCCTCGAAGAAATCAGCGATGCCACCTGGGATGAGACCCTGATCGTCAATCTCCTCGCCCCCTTCCAGCTGGCGCGGGGCCTCCTCCCCGCCATGCGCCGCCGCCAATGGGGCCGGATCGTCAACATCAGCTCGATCTTCGGCGTCGTCGCCCGGCCCGGACGGCTCCCCTACTCGGTGGCGAAGTCGGGGCTCAACGGCCTCACCCGCTCCCTCGCCCTCGAAACCGGCCGGGACGGCATCCTGGTCAACTCCGTCTGCCCCGGCTACGTCGATACCGCCCTGACCCGCAAGAACAACTCCCTCGCCGATATCGAGGCGCTTTCCCGCGCCATCCCCGTCGGCCGCCTCGCCCAGCCGGAGGAGATCGCCCGCTACGTCGCCTTCCTCTGCGGGCCGGAGAACACCTACATCACCGGCCAGACCCTGCTGATCGACGGAGGCTTCACATGCCAGTGATCGAGATCGCCAGCAAGAGCCACCCCTATCGGGTCGCCTCCTGCCCCGATCCCGCCGCCGCCCTCCGCGAGGCCGCCGCCGATCCCGCCGCCTTCTTCATCGTCGATGCGGAGGCGCTTCGCCTCTTTCCCGAGTGGTTCGCCCCCGTCGTCGCCAGCGGCCGCGCCGTCCCCGTCGCCGCTTCCGAGGAGGCCAAGAGCTACCTCGCCGTCGAGCCGGTCTTCTGCCGCCTCCTCGAGCTCGGCATCCGCCGCACCGGCCGGCTCATCGTCATCGGCGGCGGCGTCCTCCAGGACATCGGTTGCTTCATCGCCAGCACCCTCTTCCGGGGCGTCCGCTGGACCTTCTTTCCCACCACCCTCCTCGCCCAATGTGACAGCTGCATCGGCGGAAAAAGCTCGCTGAACATCGGCAGCTACAAGAACCAGCTCGGCACCTTCTACGCCCCCCACGAGATCCTTCTCTCCACCCGCTTCCTCGCCACCCTCCCGCCCGACCAGATCGTCAGCGGCCTGGGCGAGGCGATCAAGCTCCACTGGATCGAGGGCGCGGAGGCCGTCGCCCGGCTCCACGGCTGGTTGGCCGACCCCGCCCGCTTCGAGGAAAACCTCGAGCAGATCATCTGGAGCTCCCTGCGGATCAAGCACCGCTTCATCGAGGAGGACGAGTTCGATCGCGGCATCCGCAACCTCCTCAACTACGGCCACACCTTCGCCCACGCCTTCGAGTCGGCCACCGCCTACGGCGTCCCCCACGGCATCGCCGTCACCGCCGGCACCGCCTGCGCGGTGATCTTCTCCGAGCGGCGCGGCCTCCTCCCCGCCGGGGAGTGGCACCGCCTCCGCGCCTGGCTCCGCCCCTACTACGGGAAATTCGTCCCCGTCCTCCGCGCCGCCTCCCGCGCCAAGATCGTCACCGCCATGACCCACGACAAGAAGAACACCGGCACTGGCATCACCTTCATCCTCACCGCCGGTCCCGGGCGGATGGAAAAGACCCCGCTGCCCAGGGAGGAAGTCGAGGCCGCGCTTGATTACGCTCTGGAAGTACTTTAGAAAGAGCCTCCTATGATCGAACGGGATATCTTCGAAAATCTTTTCGTCCTGGAGATGACCAACAATCACCAGGGCAGTCTCGAGCGCGCCCTCCACATCATCCGCGAGCACAGCCGGGTCGCCCGCTTCAACAACGTCCGCACCGCGATCAAGCTCCAGTTCCGCGACATCGACACCTTCATCCACCAGGACTTCCGCGAGCGGACCGACATCCGTTACATCAAGCGGGTCCTCGATACCCGGTTGGAAAAGGCCGATTACGCCCAGCTCGTCGATGCCATCCGCCGCAGCGGCTGCATCCCCATGGCCACCCCCTTCGACGAGGTCTCCGTCGACTGGTGCGTCGAGTTCAACCTCCCGATCATCAAGATCGCCAGCGCCGACAGCAACGATTGGCTCCTCCTCGAGCGGATCGCCAAGACCCGCAAGCCCTGCATCATCTCCTTCGGCGCCACCCCGCTCAAGGACATGGACGACGTCGTCACCTTCTTCGAGAACCGCAACATCCCCCTGGCGATCAACCACTGCATCGCCGCCTATCCCCACGAGGACGCCGAATCGGAGCTGAACCAGATCGATTTCTTCCGCAACCGCTATCCCGGCCATACCATCGGCTACTCCTGCCACGAGTGCGGGGATTGGAGCAGTTCCGTCCAGATCGCCTACGCCAAGGGAGCCCGCACCTTCGAGCGCCACATCGACACCAACCACGACGGCTTCGAGGTCGCCGCCTACTCCTCCCTCCCCGAGCAGATCGACGCCTGGTTCAAGGCCTTCCACAAGGCGGTCGAATTCTGCGGCACCGCCCTCACCGAGCGGAAGATCCCCCTCGCCAAGGAGACCGCCTACCTCGATTCCTACATCCGCGGCGTCTACGCCCGCCACCCGCTCAAGCCCGGCCAGAAATTGACCGAGGACGATATCTACCTGGCGATTCCCCTGCAGAAAGGGCAGATCTCCTGCCGCGAGCTGATGCTCGGCCAATTCGGCCACCAGATCGTCCAGGAATGCGCCAAGGATGCGCCTCTTTCCATCGACATGATCGATACGCCCTACTCGCAGGATGACGCCCTGCGGGCGCAGATCATGAATCGCGGGCTGTGAGGCTGCTGGGGCTGCTCTCCTGAGGGGGGATGGTCGCCGAGTCTGGGTCTATTCTACCACGCGGACGCGAGAAGCGCGGGAGAGCGGGCTCGTCGGTTTCAGATGGCGCGTATCATCAGCAGATCGAACGCGCCGGTTACGGGCGGGCCGGGATGCACGGGGGCAAAGAGTAGGGAACGACGCAAAGGGGCTGCGCCCCCTTGGACCCCCCTCGGAGTCGATTGGCAACCTCTATAGGCGCCTTAATCCGTCGTGAAGATCAGCCGTCCGCAATTCTCGCAGGCGACGATGCCGGTGCCGCGCGCGGCGACCACCGTCTGCGGGGTCAGCTTCATGTGGCAGCCGCCGCAGGCCCCGTGCTGGATTCCGACCACGGCCTGCTTCTTCTTGCTCTGCAGGATGCGGCGGTAGCGGGACAACAGGCCGGGATGATCATCGTCGATGCCGACCTCGCCCTCGGCCTGCAGCTTCTTCACCCGCTCGATCTCCTCGCCGAGGCGGACCCGGCGTTCCTGGAAATCGGCGCGCTGCTTCGTCACCTGGGCCTCCTGAATCTTTAATCCCGCCTGTTCGGCGGCCACCTGCTTGTCCAACTCCGAGATCCGCTCCATCAATTCGAGCTCGCGATCCTCGATGCCGACGATGTCCTTCTCGGCATGCTCGATCTCGTGATTCAGCGCCGAGAACTCCTCGTTCTTGCGGGTCTGCAGCTGCTGGTTCTTATATTTGGAAATCTGCTCCCGCTTCGAGGTCGCCTCGAGGTCGAGTTTCTTCCGCTCCACCTCGAGCTGGCGGAGGCCGGTCTTGAGCTGGTCGAGCCGCTGCGAGGCCGCCTGCCACTTCTTCTCCAGCGCCGCCTCCTCCAGCGGAAGGCGGGCCAGCTCCTCCGTGAGATGGATCAGCTTTTCGTCGCGTTCCTGGAGGATGAGAAGTTTTTCGAGAACAGGCAGCATAAGGAATTGGTAGCGCCCCTAGGATCGCGGCGCAAGGGACAACCCCGCCTTTTCCGACTCCCAGAAGGCAGGACTACTTGCTCCCCGGCTTCACCGCCGGAATCTTCAACAAATCCTCCGGCAACGCATCCGCCGGGAACGTCTCCACCTTCAGCTGCAGCAGGCTGACGAACGGCGCCCCGAAATCGATCTTCTCCCCCCGCTCGACGATCGCGGCCACCCCGGCGATCTCGCCCCCGGCCGCCTTCACCAGGGCGATCGTCTCCCGCACCGCGCTCCCGGTCGTCACCACATCCTCGGCGACGAGGAACCGCTCCCCCGGCTTGATCGTGAAGCGGCGGATCGCCAGCTTCCCCTCCGCCTTCTCGGCGAAGATATGGCGGGTGCGGAGATGCCGCGCCAGCTCCTGCCCCACGAGGATGCCGCCCATCGCGGGCGAGACGATCGCATCATACTTCATTCCCCGGCACTTCACCGCCAGATCACGGCAAAGCTCCGAGGCCAGCTCCGCGTGCTGGAGCAGCAGCGCGCATTGGAAAAACTGGCGGCTATGGAGTCCCGAGCGAAGGACGAAATGGCCCTCCAGCAGCGCCCCCGTCTTGCGGAACGCCTCCAGCGCCCGGTTCGCGGGATCGGAGCTCTCGGCCTTATCGGCCCGTTCGCTGGCAGTGTCCTGGGATTCCATACGCTGAACCCGATTCTGCGGCCTAGGCCGAAACCTGGGCGATGACCTCGATCTCGATCCGTGCCGCCTTCGGCAACGCCGCCACCTGGAACGTCGAGCGGGCGGGCGGCTCGCTGGCGAAATGGCGGGCATAAACTTCGTTCATCGCGGCGAATTCGGCCAGATCGGCCATGAAGACCGAGGCCTTCACCACATTCGCCAGCGTCAACCCCTCGGAGGCGAGGAGCGCCTTGATATTGGCGATCACCTGCTCGGTCTGGGCGGCGATCCCCTCGGGGAAGGCGCCGGTCGCCGGGATGGTCGGAATCTGCCCGGCCAGGAAAACCAGATTGCCGGCGCGGACGCCTTGGGAGTAGGGGCCGACCGCCTGGGGGGCGTCGGGCGAGCTGACGATCTTCTTGGAAAAACTCATGGCCCGTCAGTTTTCGACAAGAAACCGGGCCTGTCAATGCCGGGTCCGATCGGATAAAATCGACTTGTGAAACCGACGGAACGTTTTTCCAACCGCGCCGACGATTACCGCCGCTACCGGCCCAGCTATCCCGCCGAGGTCATCGCCCTCCTGCGCGAGACCGGCGGGCTGAATGATCGGTCCCGCTTGGCCGACATCGGTTCCGGCACCGGCATCCTCACGAAATTGCTCTTGGAAGCCGGCTGGGATGTCACCGCCGTCGAACCGAACGGCCCGATGCGCCAGGCCGCCGAGGAAGACCTCCGTCAATTCCCCGGCTTTCATTCCGTTCCCGCCTCCGCCGAATGGACCGGCCTCCGCTCCGCCTCCTTCGATGCCATCACCGCGGCCCAGGCCTTCCATTGGTTCGAGCCGGAGAGGACGCGGCGGGAATTCCAGCGCCTCCTCCGCCCCGGCGGCGGCGTCTTCATCATTCGCAACCATCGGGAGGCCGAGGCCTCCCCCTTCGCCCGCGATTACGAGGCCCTCCTGCAGACCTTGGGGGAAGCCTACGAAGCCGCCGCCCACCGGGACCGGGGCGGCGGAGCCCGCAGCATCGAGGACTTCTTCTCCGGCGGCTCCGTCCGCCTCGTCCGCTTCCCCAACCCGAGCCAACTCCATTGGCCGGAACTGCGCGGCCGCTTCCTCTCCTCCTCCTACGTCCCGGCGGCCGACGATCCCCGCCACGACGATTATCTCGACCGTCTGGAACAAATCTTCCACCGCCACGCGGAGCACGCTCAGGTGACCTTCGATCAGACCACCGAGGTCTATTGCGGGACGCTGTAGCAGCGCCTCTTATTTCTGAATGATGAACTCGGGGAAATAGACATTCGTCGCCTGTTCGTCCGTTCCCAGGAGGGGATTGACGGCGGCGAGGATGTCGGCTCTCGCTTTTAAGTGAAAGCGAGGATCAGTGAGATCCGCAACGCTCTTTCCACTGAGTTCATTGGTAACGATATCGATGATTTGAGAGCGTTTACTCTCCATCGTGGAAACGGCCGCGGAAGTTCCATCAATGCGCATTGAAGCTCTGAGATGGCCCTCTGCAGAGGAGCTGGCGATGGGAACCAAAATATTTGGGATGACAAAGGAAGGAGCCTCAATCCCGGGGGTCCCGGGGAAGACAACCTGTACAGGCCCAACCTGTCGCGTCTCGGATAACGCATGCCAGGTATACCCAACGCCGAATCCTGCGAAAAATAATAGAGTGCCTGCGACAAGGGTGACGAACAGGCCTTGTCTTGACGCAGCTGGATCGCTTGAGGGAGTCGATAGCGCCATAAATTTAGTTTGAGCCGTTCCCGGAGGAAGGGTCAAGATTTGGCTCGTCCGCCTACCCCATCGGCGGTTCCGAGACATCCGCCGTCCCCTGCCCCAGCATCAGCGCCGCCGGCGTCTCCGTCGGCGCGGCGAGATAGAAATTCGATTGATACTGATAGGGAATCAGCAAGCTGATCAACGCATCCTTCCAGGTGCCGTCGACCCAATAGGGATCGCGGGAAAAATGGCCGTCGGGCCCGAACTCGGCCCAGAGCCAGGTATAGCTCCCCACCTCCTCGGCGAAGCCGCCGGTCTGCGCCACCACCAGCGAGAGCGTGTCCTCGCCCTTCTGCTCCGCCTGGCAGATCAATTCACCGCCCTCGCGGATCTGCCAGCGGAGATCCCAGAACCGGGCGTTCTCCGTCGTCCAGGTCGCCCCATGCTTCTGCAGCAGGAGCGTGAGCGCCTGGGCGAACTGGCGCCACTCCTCCTCCGACCAGACCGGCGGCTGCAGCACCGCCTGGATCCGCTTGAGCCGCCAGCTCCACTCGTTGAACAGCCGCCGGAGCTCGACCGTGGAAAGCATGCCTCCGTTCCAGCGGTTCCAATTAGCCCAATTAGCGGCGGCCCGTGAACTGATCGACCTCGGTCTTCAGCGTCGCGGTCGCGGAATGCTCGGCGGCGAGATCGGAGGTCAGCTTGTCGTCGACGGCGCGGAGGCGGGAGATCTGCTCCTGCTGGCGGGCCAGGTCGTCGCTGATCCGCTGGATCTCATCGTGGGCGCGGTTCTGGTCCTCCTTGAGGCCGACCACCTCGGCCTCGTAGCGGCGGTCGAGCTCGGTGATCGATTCGCTCTGCAGCTTGATCCGCTGGAAGAGAATATAGCCGCCATAGCCCGCCAACGCCGTCACCAGGATAAAGGCGACCAGGATCGAATAGGTGATCGTCGCCAGCACATTGCCGAACGATTTTTGCTCCCGGCTTTGCCGGTCGGCATTGCGGCGGAAGTCTTCGAGGTTGGGGGAGTGGGCCATGGGTCGGGTTCCGGTGGAGGTGGGTTGGACGGGGAGGGAGGAAAGCGGAGCGGCGGGCGCCGTCGGGGCGGCAGCCACGGGAGCGGGGGAGGGGGCCGGAGCCGGAATGGACGCTTGGGGCGCCACCGGCGATTTTTCGGCAGGGGAAGCCGGCGCGGGGTCGGGCTGGCGCCGGAGCGGCTGCGCTTGCGGCTGAGCGCTCGATCTCACCGCAGGCCGGGGAGCGGCAGGTGCGGGAGCAGGCCGGCGCGGGGCGGCGCTGCTGAACAGGTCGAACTCGATCGCCTTCGGTTCAGCCTTGGGCTCCGGCTCCCGCTTCGGCTTGGCCGCCGCCTTGCGCGCGGGGCGCGGCCCCTCGGGCGAATCGGGATCGGGTTGGAGAGGCATGGGAAAAAAGAAGAGGCGGACTTTCTAAAATGCGTCGATCGGACGGGAATATCAAGCGCCGGATGCAGCGCGGGCGATCATGAGCCCCGCTTCTGATCGTGAAGATTCTGCTTCGCCACCGCCTGGAGCAGGCTGAACTCCTGGGGCTGGATCCCCCGGGGAATCAGGAGATCGGTCTTGAGAGTGGCGTCGATCATCGGGCTGTAGATCACCCGGCCATTGAGGACCACCACCATGATCTTGCCGTCGCCCTGGCTGGTGGCGGCATTGAGATTCATCCCGGCATGCTCGTTGAAGTGGAGAATGGCCCCCCCGCCCGGTGCCGGAACGATGCCGAGTAGATCCTTCTCGGTCGCCTCGGGGATGGCGCTGACGAAGATCTGGTCATCGGGCTGGGTGAGCTGGATCGGGATGATGCTGTTCGGGCTTCCCTGGGAATCGGTCTGCGTATAGACCCGCAGATAGATCTGCGGAGGCTTCGATCCCCCGAAGCAGAGGCCGAGCGTCGAAAAGAGGAACAAAAAGAGAAAGGATGAGAGGGGAATCCCGCTGCGCTTCAAGAACATGTCCGGAAAATTACAAGCCCCCTTCCCGAAAGGCGAACGGAAATGTGCATTGCTTTTAAGGGGCGGTTAGTGAAAATAATCGACCTAACACCCTCATGCGCCGTCTTTTCCCTCTTTTTCTCGCCGGCCTCGCGCTCTCGCTCCCCGTCGCCGCCCTCCGGGCCGTCGATATTTCCCCGAGCCGCGACAACGTTCCCGACAAGGATAATACCCAGGGCGGCGGCAGCGGCGGCCGCTTCAGCATCTTCAACGGCGATCCGGCGCGCATCCAGCGGGCCAACTCGATCGATTTCAAGGACTTCGCCCCCGCGTTGACGTTGACGCCGGACAGCGTCTCCCTCGCCGATCGGAGGGATCAGGGCTCCCTGGCCACCGACAACATCAAGGCCAACCTCATCATCAAGAATATCGGCAAGCGGACCTACACCCTCTCCTTCCCCAACGCCCAGCGCTACGAGCTGAAGGTGCTCAATCCCGCCGGGCAGCTGGTCTACCAGTGGTCCCTCGACAAGAAATTCACCGAGGACGTCGGCATCGTCATGGTCAACCCGACCGATCGGATCGGATACACCGAGAACATCTCGTTGAGCAGCCTTTACGCCCCCTTGATGCTGGGGAATTACAGCATCGAGATGTCGATGGCGAACTACCCCGAGATCGTCGCCAAGGCGGTGTTCAAGGTCCTGCCGTAGGGCAGCGGCCTTGTCGAAAAGAGCGCCTTTAGGGAGTCGGGCGCTTAAGGCGTCTTGCCGCCAGCGGGCGTCAGCGCGGAGGCGGGAGCAGGAGTCGGTGCCGGCATCGCGACCTCCGAAGCGGGCGCGACATCCTTGTTGATCAACAGCTTCACGTCGTCGATCGAGATCATCGGCGCCACCCCGATCTGCTGCGGGCCGCCGAGCGCGGGGCTCGGCTGGGCGGCGGTCGAGGTCGAGGCATGCGCCTCCTTCATGTGCTCGGCCAGCGCCTGGGTGCTCGATTGGTCGAGGCCGTCCATCGCCTCCCGGATCAGTGACGACTCGGGGCCCTGGTAGGACTTGTCGGGCATGATCCGGTCGAAGCCGGTCGCCTTGGTCTCGGTGCTGAAAGGGGACTGCTTGTCGGCCGACAGCGAGGAAACCTTGTCGGAGAAGGGCGAGGACGCCTTGAAGAGCTGCGAATCGTTGGTCGGATAGACCTTGTCGAAATCGAGCGTCGGCGCATAGATCTGCCGCCCGCCGAGATTGGCCGTCTTGTCGATCAGGCCGGAAGCGGAGCCCTCGGTCTTGAACTCCTTGTCGAAGCCGGTCGCCGTCTTGTTGAGATCGCTCTGCTTGTCGAAATCGATCGTCTTGGTGTCGAAGGCCTTGGTCCCGAGATCGCTCATCTTGTTCGGATCGATCGCCGGAGCTTCCTGCGCAAGAAGAGGAAACGGGGAAAGCGCCAGCGCGCCCGCCAGGGCGATGCAGAACGGGCTGGGGAAACCGATGCCGGGCCGTTTCATGGGACAACTAGAATGCCATAAACGGCATTCAGGAAACAAGTACGGAAAAATGTCGATTCATCCCAGGCCCTTCGCCCGTCCCACGATCATGGCGAGAACCGCTTCGTAGATCCGCTGCACCGGCTTCCGGCGATACTCCCAGATCGGATCGGCGGGCGGCCGGAGCGCCGTCATGGTCGCATTGGCCTCGAAGAGAATCACCTCCCCGTCCTTCCCCAGGCTGAAATCGATCCCGGCGTAGTCGAGGCCCAGCTCGGCCTGAACCGCCTGCAGGGCACTCATCGCCTTTTCACCAAGCACTTCCGGCATGTTTTCGAGGAAGGCCTGGTCCTCGGCGCGATGCTCCGGAGAGGCGGTCATATCGGCGCTGAAGTAGTGGACCTTCCAATCGTGGGAGACCGCCGCATGGAGCGGGTAGAGTTTCCCCCCGATCATCATCACCCGGTACTTGCGGATCTTCCCATCGGCGCCCCGCACATCGAGGAACTGGAGCACCGTCAGCTCGTTGCCCGGCAGCCCGGCCACGGCGGCGGCGAGCTCGTCCCCGTTCCCGACCCGGACGAAGTGGCGGCCAGCGTGGTAGCCGGGACTGCGGAGGAGAAGGGGAAAGACGAAGCCCCGGTCCGCCAACACCGCTGCCGCCTCGGCCCCGCCCAGGAACTCGCGGGCAAACGAGGCGATCTTCGGCGTCGTCACCTCGGGCAGGCGGCCCAACCGCGCGGCATTGTCGACCCGTCCCGTCTTCAATACCGCCTCAGGCCGGTTCAAGACCGGGGCGGCCAGATTGGCCAGCACCCGCGCCGCCGCCTCGACCGAGGGGCGAGAGAGATCGGCATCGCCGATGGCATTGAAGGCGACGGCATGCTTCGGCAGGGGGACGGCGGGATCGAAAAACTCGATCACCAACGCCGCCACCTCGAAGAGGCGATTATTGAGATGGGGCCGGATCGGGACATTGCTGTCGTCGATCGAGACGATCAAGAGGAGCGGGATCGGCTGCTCCTGTCCGCGATAGGGGGTGAAGCGGATCGCCCCGTCCTGGAAGGCCTTTTCATAATGGGGACGGGCCGCCGCCGGATCTCCCTGATCGGTGAGGACATTGCCCAGCCCCTGATGCGCCCCGGAGTGATTCGGATCGAGGCGCAGCGTCGTCTCATAATGAGTGCGCGCGGCGGCGAGCTCGCCATTCTCATAGAGCGCCTTTGCCAGGTTGAAATGGCCGATCGGATTGTGGGCGTCATGGAGGATCGCCTCCTGGAAGACCATCCGCGCCTTCGCCGTCGCGCCGGTCTCATAGAGGAGATTGCCCAGATTATTGAGGGCGGCATATTGGGCGGGAGCGGCCAGGCCCAGGATCTGTGCGTAGACCCGTTTCGATTCCTCCAGGCGGCCGAGCGAGGAGAGGAGCCGCGCCTGCTCAAAGAGCAGCCCCAGCTTGTCCGGAAGCCCCGAGAGCCGCTCCTCCAGCTCCTTCAATTTGGCTTCCTGCACCACGCGGGGGGTCCAATCGCTCATAGAGATGGAGGACTCTAGCAAGGGGGAGGGGAGAGCACCATCCCTGCCTCGTCTTTTTGAAGCGGAGCGAAGGGGAAAACAGTTTTCGTGTAACTTTCCCCGCGAGCAGGTATCTAACTGCTCGATCCCATGACTCCGGCCCCGCAATCCCCCGCCGCGCGACTCCAGGAACTCGAGCGACTCGGGCGCCAATTGGCCACCGACCCCTCGAACCTCGAGTTCGCCCAGCAGCGGGCCCGGCTCCTGGCCGAGTTGGGGCGGCACGAGGAGGCGAAGCAGGCCTACTTCGAAATCCTCGCGGTCGATCCGGCCCACCGCGTCGCACTCAACGGCCTGGGCGAGCTCTTCCTCGCCATGGGCCATCGCTCCGCCGCCCAGACCGCCTTTACCGAGGCCGTGAAACACCATCCCGAAGATCCCGTCTCCCACGTCAAACTCGCCAGCGTCCTCAGCGGCCAGGGAGAGGCCGCCGCAGCGCGCGAACATTATGAGACGGCCCTCCGCCTCGATCCCCATGCCCGGATCGCCCACGAGGGGCTGGTCTACATCCTCTCCGATCTCGGGGAAAAGGAGGCCGCCGACGAGCATCGCCGCCTCGCCTTCAGCCGGAATCCGATCTCGGTCTTCGGCTTCCACGGCAAGGGGGAGCCGATCCCCCTCCTCGTCCTGGTGGCGGGGGACGGCGGCGATATCCCCTTCCATCAGCTGATCGATTTCCGCACCTTCCTCATCACCACCCTGGCGATCGAGTTCCTGGAGCCGGGAGCGCCCCTGCCGCCCCACGCGCTCATCTTCAATTCAATCGGCGACGCCGATCTCTCCCGGGTCTCGCTGGAAGCGGCGGCGCGGGTCCTGGCCGGGATCGACTCGCCGGTGATCAACTCCCCCGAAGTCGTCCTGGCGACAGGGCGCGATGCCAACGCCGAGCGGCTCGGCCTCCTCCCCGGCGTGGTGACGCCGAAGATCGCCATCCTCTCCCGCGAGCTCCTGAGCGGTCCCGATGCCGCCGTGAATCTGGCGGCGCTCGGCTTCGCCTTCCCCCTCCTCCTCCGCAGCCCCGGCTTTCATGCCGGCCGCCATTTCGTCCAAGTCGAGAACCGTGAAGCCCTGGCGGCGGCCCTTCCCAGCCTGCCGGGGCCGCAGCTCACCGTCCTTCAATTCCTCGACGTGCGGGGCGCCGATGGGAAGATCCGCAAGTACCGGGTGATGATGATCGGGGGGAAGCTCTACCCGCTCCACGCCGCCGTCTCCCACGATTGGAAGGTTCACTACTTCAGCGCCGACATGGTCGATTCCCCCGAGCATCGCGCCGAGGACCAGGCCTTTCTCGAAAACATGCCGGAGGTCCTGGGTGAAAAGGCGATGAGTGCCCTGCAGGCGGTTCAGGCCGAGTTGGGGCTCGACTACGCCGGGATCGATTTCAGCCTGGGGAAGGATGGGGAGGTGATCCTCTTCGAGGCCAACGCCACCATGACCATCGTCCGCCCGCCCCAGGGCGAGATGTGGGACTACCGCCGCCAGCCGGTTCGCACCATTCTTGATGCCATTCGCGAGCTTTTCTTTCGCCGGGCGAAGTTTGGGCAGAGGTAGGGCGGTTTGGTTTAGGCAGGCTCGATCGGTTCCGTCTTTTTGGGGCTGCGCCCCTAACCCCTGCTCGGACGCTGAGGCGCGGGAGAGCGGGCACCTGGGTTTCAGGTGGTGTTTATCGGGGGAAGATCTAACGAGGTGGTTATGGGCAGGCCGGGATGCAAGGGGGACTTGGTGAGGCCGCTTCCAAGGGGGCTGTCGCCCCCCTGGACCCCTGATGGTTTGCCTCCCGGCCATGCCAATCAGTTTCCCCTGAGAACGATGTGCGCTGACGCGCAGGCATTGCCTCCGGCGGACGAGCAATAGACCCGCGCACGCTTTGCGGAAGAGATGTTTTGCGAAAATGGGCTACGCCTGCCGCCTGCGCCAAGCCTCGGCAGCCGCGCGCGCGAAATAAGTGAGGATCACATCGGCCCCCGCTCGGCGAATGCCGATCAGCGACTCGTCGCGGGTCCGCTCTAGGTCGAGCCAGCCCGCCCGGGCGGCGGCATGGATCTGCGCATATTCGCCCGAGACCTGATAGGCCGCCACCGGCACCCGCACATTGTCGCGGACCTCGCGGATGATGTCGAGGTAGGGTCCGGCGGGCTTCACCATCACCAGATCGGCGCCTTCTTCCTCGTCGAGCAGCGCCTCCAGCACCGCCTCGCGGCGATTGCCGGGATCGAGCTGATAGGTCCGCTTGTCGAGATAACCCTTGGCCGTCTTCGAGCCGACCGCCTCGCGAAACGGCCCATAATAGGCCGAGGCGAATTTGGCCGCATAGGCGATAATCCCGGTGCGGGTATGGCCCCGCTCGTCGAGCGCCTCGCGGATCGCCCCGATCCGTCCGTCCATCATATCGGAAGGGGCGACAAAATCGACCCCCGCCTCCGCATAAAGCACCGCCATCTTCCGCAACACCGCCACCGTCGCGTCATTGTCGACGTCCTTGAGTTTGGCGCTCCAAATCCCGTCATGCCCATGGGGCGTATAGGGATCGAGCGCCACATCGGTCATCACCGCCAGCGAGGGGAGCTCCTTCTTCAACGCCCGGACCGCGCGGGGCACCAGCCCCTTCGGATCGAGCGCCGCGTTCCCGCGCAAATCCTTGCGGACCGAACGAAGCGCCGGAAAAAGCGCCACCGCACAAATCCCCAGCCCATGCAGCTCCGCCGCCTCCTTCAAGAGCTCGGGCAGCAGCAGCCGCCGCACCCCGGGCAGCGATTCGATCTCCGCCCCCTGCGTCGCGCTCTCGCGGACGAAGAGCGGCGCGACCAACCCGCGCGGCGCCACCTCGGTCTCCGCCACCAGGGCGCGGATCGCGCTCCCCTGGCGAAGGCGGCGGGGACGGCGCGGAAGACGGAGCAGTTCAGAGTTATTGCGGGCCATGGTAGAGGGGCAGCTTCTCACTTTCCCGCCAGAGGTCAAACCGAAGCCATGGGAGTTGCTTTAGAGCTTCTCCTGTTTAAGTAACCTAAAGACTCAGCTCCCATCGAGGTTGCCAATCGAGTCATAGAGGGGTCCAAGGGGGCGCAGCCCCTTAGCGTCGTTCCCAACTTCTTTGCCCCCGTGCATCCCGGCCCGCCCATAGCCACCTCGTTAGATCTGCCCTTGACCCCCGCTACCTGAAACCCATGAGCCCGCTCTCCCGCGCCCCTCGCGTCCGCGTGATATCATTCAATCCAGACTCGGCGACCCTTCCCTCGCCAAGCGCTGCCTGCTCTTGTTTCCTCCTCTCCTTGCCCTAAAGGGGCAAATCTGCTTCACTACCGCTCCCCGATGCTCGATATCCGCCACATCCGCGAAAACGCCGACGACGTACGCCGCCGGTTGGCGACCCGGGGCCGGGGAGACGAGGCCGGAGTCGCCGAGGTGCTCCGCCAGGACGAATCGCGCCGCGCCCTCCTCGTCGAAGTCGAAAGCCTCAAGGCCGACCGCAACAAGGCGAGCAAGGAAATCGGCATCCGCAAGGGCAAGGGCGAGCCCGCCGACGATCTCCTGGCGCGGATGAAACAGGTCTCCGACCGGATCGCCGAGCTCGACGTCCAGGTCGCCGAGGTCGAGGCCGCCCAGCAGCGTCTCCTCCTCACCATCCCCAATCTTCCCCACCCCTCCGTCCCGGTCGGCGACGCCGAGGCCAACCGCGTCGAGCGGACCTGGGGGAAACCCGCCACCTTCGATTTCACCCCGAAGACCCACATCGAGATCGGCACCGCGCGCGGCCTCCTCGATTTCGCCCAGGCTGCCAAGATCTCGGGGAGCGGCTTCATCGTCTTCCGGGGCAAGGGAGCCCGGCTCGAGCGGGCCCTCATCCAGTACCTCCTCGATTTCCACACCCGCGAAGAGCAACCCGAGGGCCTCCTCACCCACACCGAGGTTTCACCTCCCTTCCTGGTCCGGGGCGACGCCATGACCGGCACCGGCCAGCTCCCCAAATTCGCCGAGGACATGTACAAGCTCGAGGGGGAGGATCTCTACCTCGTCCCCACCGCCGAGGTTCCCGTCACCAACCTCCACCGCGAGGAGATCGTCCCCGCCGAGCGGCTGCCCCTCCGCTACGCCGCCTACACCCCCTGCTTCCGCCGCGAGGCCGGGAGCGCGGGCCGCGACAACCGGGGGATGATCCGCGTCCACCAGTTCGACAAGGTCGAGCTCGTCCAGATCGTCCGCCCCGAGGCTTCGGAACAGGCCCTCGAAGGGCTCGTTTTCCAGGTCGAGGCCGTCCTGCAGAGCCTCGGCCTCCACTACCGCGTCCTCACCCTCTCGACCGGCGACATGAGCGGCAACGCCGCGAAATGCTACGACCTCGAGGTCTGGGCCCCCGCCCTCCAGACCTGGCTGGAGGTCTCCTCGTGCAGCAACTTCGGCGACTATCAGGCCCGCCGGATGGGCCTCCGTTTCAAGGACGAGGGCGGGAAGAACCAGTTCTGCCACACCCTCAACGGCTCCGGCACCGCCCTGGCCCGGCTCTTCATTGCGATTATCGAAACCTATCAGCAAAGCGATGGCCGGGTGTTGCTTCCTGAGAAATTGCGGCCATATATAGGAATGGATCTTCTCTAGCCCTCCGGCTTTCCTCCCCCCTTTGTGAAATTCCCCCCCCTCTCCGCGGTCCTGCTTTGCGCCCTCGCCCTCCTGGCCCCCGCCTCTCCCCTGGCTCATGCCCAGAATGCTTCGACCACGGCTCCTGCCGACCCGAACGGCCCATTAGAAAAGACTCCGCAGATCGATAAAACCCCGCAGACCCCTCCCGCCCTTGAGCCGTCGACGCCGAGCGCCCCCGACCGCGCCGCCCAATCCACCGCGCCCGCCCCCTCCGGTTCCGCCAAGATCCTCTCCGCCCCGCTCACGCCATTGCCGACCGACGCCGAGGACGGCCGGATCGGCCAGGTCGTCGCCCAGATCCTGGAAAAGGCCCACTACCTCCAGCGCCCGCTCGACGACGCCATGTCGCAGCTCTTCCTCAAGATGTACGTCGACGCGCTCGACTACCGCCACATGGTCTTCCTGCAGAGCGATCTCGACGAGTTCAACCAGAAATACGGCGTCACCCTCGGCGCCATGACCCTGAGCGGCGATATCCTCCCCGCCCGCGAGATCTACGACCGCTACGTCCAGCGGCTGAAGGAGCGGCAGGCCCAGGTCGAGGTCATCCTCAAGACCCCACCCGACTTCAGCAAGAGCGAGACCTTCCTCGCCGACCGCACCAAGGCCCCCTGGCCGCAGAGCCTCGACGAGGCCAACGAACTCTGGCGCCTCCAGATCAAGTACGAGTTGCTGGCTGGGCTCCTCTCCAAGGAAAAGCCCGAGGATACCGCCAAGCTGATCTCCAAGCGCTACGCCCGGCTGGTCAAATCGATGGACGATTTCGACCACACCGACCTCCTCGGCGTCTACCTCTCCGCCCTCACCCACGCCTACGATCCCCACTCGGACTACTTCACCGCCGACGACGCCGACAACTTCAAGATCAACAGCATCGACATGTCGCTGGTCGGCATCGGCGCCGTCCTCCGCACCGAGGATGGCTATCCCCAGATCGTCAGCCTCGTCCCCGGCGGCCCCGCCGACCTCGACGGGCGGCTCAAGCCGAAGGACCGGATCGTCGCCGTCGGCCAGGACAAGGAAAAGCCGGTCGATGTCGTCGACATGAAGCTGAGCAAGGTCGTCGACATGATTCGCGGCAAGAGCCACACCAAGGTCGTCCTCACCGTCATTCCCGCCGAGGGCGGCGACGTCGCCCTGAAGAAGGACATCGTCATCGTCCGCGACGAGGTCAAGCTCACCGAGCAGAAGGCCAAGGCCCGCATCTACGAGAAAGAGACGCCTGCCGGCGTCCAGCGCTACGGCGTCATCATCCTGCCCGGCTTCTACGAGCATTCCGCCCAGGACTGCGCCTCCCTCATCCAGCGGCTCGAAAAGGAGAAGATCCAGGGCGTCGTCCTCGACCTCCGGCGCAACGGCGGCGGCATCCTCGAGGAGGCGATCAACCTCGTCTCCCTCTTCGTCCCCAGCGGCCCCGTCGTCCAGGTCAAGAACCCTCAGGGCAGCGTGAAGCCCTTCCTGATCAGCGGCAACAACGTCGTCTGGTCCGGCCCCCTCATCGTCATGATCGGCAAGTCGAGCGCCTCCGCCTCCGAGATCACCGCCGCCGCCCTCCAGGATTACGGCCGCGCCCTCATCATCGGCGACCGCACCACCTTCGGCAAGGGCAGCGTCCAGACCCTCATCAACCTGAAGGACATCAACTGGAGCTTCCAGGGCGATCCCGGCCAGCTCAAGCTCACTGTCCAGAAATTCTACCGGATCAACGGCGACACCACCCAGAACCAGGGCGTCTCCTCCGACATCATCCTCCCCTCGATCGAGGATTACCTCGAATTCGGCGAATCGCTCCTGCCCAACGCCATGCCCGCCGACCAGGTCCCCGCCGCCACCTACAAGCGGATGAACCCGCCCTTCCCCTTCGTCGCCCAGCTCCAGCAGAAGTCGAACGACCGGATGGCCGCCAATCCCGAATTCGGCTACCTCAACCAGGAGATCGCCCTCCTCAAGCAGCGCGAGATCGACAAGACCATCTCCCTCAACCAGGCCAAGCGCCAGACCGAGCTCGACGACGCCAAGACCCTTAAGGACAAGCTCGACAAGGCCGTGGCGGGCCTCCCCCCCTCCGACCACAAGGTCTACGTCCTCGACCTCGACATGCTCGACAAAGGCCTCCCCCCCAAGCTGGTCACCAAGGCCGCCAAGCCCAAGGACGACAAGGCCGACCTCACCAAGCAGGCCAACCCCGACAGCGACGACGACGACGACAGCATGACCCCCAGCACCGGCGTCGAGCGCGACATCCACCTCGACGAGACCATCAACATCTTCGGCGATTTCCTCAACGCCCTCGGATTGGGAAGCGCGCCGATGACGGCGCAGGCGGGTTCGGGCGGGGCCAATTGATCGACAGGACTGAGCCCTTTTCTATTATCCGGATATTGCCGGTATCCCTAAGCCGAGTAAAAAATCGATTCCTAGAGTCACGATTCCATAGCTAAGGGCTCTTTGAGAGGGCTTTAAAAGCCAGAATAAGACGGCCGTAGATGCCAATAAGAAAATAGTGGAATAGACCCACATGCCTTCGATGAGTTGCCATCCCAAGTCTCCTCGATTAAAGCCCAGAAAGAAGCGGGGCGTATAAGCGACGATCAATACCCAGTTTGCGGCTAATACGCATCGATACAGCATTGCTCCCCAGGGATATCCGGTAATGTTCATAAAGCTGGCGCGAGGTTGAGAGCTGCGGATCGTTAGGCTCACTCATTGCATTTTTATTAATTCAAGGCGAACCCAAACCGGGTGTCTCCCCTCTCGAGCCGTACTTGACGCCCGCCCCGTCCCCGCATAAAGTCCTCCCTCTCATATTATGGCATCTGAAAACATGATCGAACTCGAAGGCAAGATCATCACGGTCTTGCCCGGCACCATGTTTCGGGTGGAACTGGACAACAAGCACGTGGTCCTCGCCCATATCTCCGGCAAGATGCGCAAGCATTTCGTCCGCCTCACCGCCGGCGATCGGGTGAAGCTCGAGATGTCCCCTCACGACCTCGAAAAGGCCCGCATCCTCTTCCGCCTCGACCGCCCGGTCGATCCCAACGCCCCCCGCCGCCCCCGCGGCCAGAACAATCGCCGCCGCCGCTAAGCAGGGCAATTGCCCTGCGCTCGGCTTCACCTCCAGCTCCTCTTCCCCGCCATGCCCTCCTTCGATGTCGTCTCCGAGGTCGATCAGTCCGAGGTCCAAAACGCCCTCGGCCAGGCCAATAAGGAAATCGTCACCCGTTTCGATTTCAAGGAAGCGGGCGCCGAGATCGTCCACGAAAAGAACGAGATCAAGCTCCGCGCGATCAACGATTTCAAGCTCAAGGCCCTTCAGGAAATCGTCATGGGCAAGCTCGCCCGTCGCAACGTCAGCCTGAAGAACATCGAGGCCAAGGTCACCGAGGTCTCCTCCACCGGCAAGGCCTCCGTCACCCTCCTGATCAAGCAGGGGCTGGAGGGGGACATCGCCAAGAAAGTCACCCAGGCCGTCAAGGACCTGAAGCTGAAGGTCCAGGCCCACATCCAGGGCCAGGAAGTCCGGGTCAGCGGCAAGGACCGGGACGACCTCCAGACCGTCATCGCCGCGCTCCGTGCCGGAGAATTCCCGGTTTCCCTCAGCTTCAAAAATTTCCGCGACTAGCGCGGGGAGGGGAGATTTGCGATGGCCTCATGGCTAGTCAAACAGGAGCCGACCGCCTACTCCTTCGCCCAATTCGCGCAGGAAAAAACCACCGCTTGGACCGGCGTCCGCAATTTCCAGGCCCGCAACAACCTCCGCGCCATGAAAAAGGGCGACCGGGTCTTCTACTACCACTCCGTCGAGGAGCGCCAGGTCGTCGGCCTCGCCGAAGTCGCTAAGGAAGCCTACCCCGATCCCACCGCCACCGAAGGCGATTGGTCGTGCGTCGATCTCAAAGCCGGCAAGCCCCTCCCCACCCCCGTCTCCCTCGACACCATCAAGGCCGACCCCCAGCTCAAGACCATCGCCCTCGTCCGCCAAAGCCGCCTCTCCGTCGTCCCCCTCACCGAGCCCGAAGCCAACCGGCTGGCCGCGCTCGGCGGATTGAAAAAATAACGGGGCGAATGCGGGCGATTCAAGAAATCGTCCGCTGTTTCTAATAAACTGCGCCCGAAACCGTCCCCCCTACCAGCCGGGCGCAACGCGCATTCAGGCTCTAAACTTTGGAATTCTCCTGAAGGCGACGGTTCAACTCCGCAAAAACTTCTTCGGCGGGTATCGATTTGGTTTCACCGGCATCGTATTTTTTAATGCGCCGCTCAATCTCAGCCTCCCAAGCGGATTCGATTTCAGCGACGGTCTTCATATCCGTTAAAGTGGACGCTCACCCCGCCAGCGCCGCCTCCGGCGGAGTCATCGTCCCCTTAAAACTCTTCGCTTCCTCTTCGAGTCCAAAATTCCCCGCCACCAACGCCGCAATCCGCTCCATCTCCTCCGTCGTGAGCTGTGGCGTCTCCGAGGTCCCCGCAAACTCAGCCAACTGCTCCTCATTATAGATATTCGGCAGGCACGAGCCGACGCGCGCATCCGCCAGCAGCCATTGCAGCGCTGCTTGGCCGAGCGTCCGGTCAGGCCCTTCGAGAAACCGGAGCTGCTCCACCTTCTTCACCCCGTTAAGCAGCCACGAACGGGGCCGGTGATTGCGGTGATCATTGGGCGGAAAAACCGTCTCAGGCGTATATTTCCCCTCTAGCATCCCGCTCGAATGGGGAACCCGGATCAAGTGGCGGAGATCGGCGTCACTCTCCTCGATCAATTGCTTTCCGGGATGTGGCTCCAGCAGATTGTAGATATGCTGGAGAATCTGCGGCTTGTGGGTCTGCGTCGCCGTCAGCCCTTCATAGAGCCAGCCGATCGCCGGTCCCAGCGCCGCGCCATAGGAGCGGATCTTCCCCTCCTTCTGGAGCTGGGCCATCAGCTCCCAGAGCGATCCATCCTGCGCCTGCTCCATCCGGATATTGTGGAGCTGGAGAATGTCGATCCGGTCGGTCTTCAACCGCTGCAGCGCCAGCTCGGTGGCGCGGCGGATGAAGGGAAGGGAGAAATCATGCGGGATCTCCCGCTGCCCGCGCCGCTCGTTGCCATGGTCGTAGAAATTATAGCCGACCTTCGTCGCGATCACGATGCCATCGCGGTTGGTCGGAAAAGCCTTGGCCAGCAATTCCTCGCTCAACCCGTTGCCGTAGGTGTCGGCCGCGTCGAAGAGGGTAATGCCGAGGTCGAAGGCCCGCTGCATCAGCTTGACCGCCTCGCCCTCGGTGAACTGTCCCCACCATCCCGTCGAGACCGTCCACAGGCCGAAGCCGATTTCCGAGAGTTGCAGTTCGGTGCGGGGAAGGGGGCGGTATTTCATGGCGAGGCGCCAGTTTCTTCCGACTAAGAAGAAAATTCAAATCGAATGTCGCGGTGAGAACGAACAACATTGCTCCCATAGAGGTTGCCAATCGACTCTGGGGGGAAAGCCTGCGCGATAGCGCACATCGTTTCCAAGGGGAACCATCTGGCATGGCCGGGAGGCAATCTAAAGGGGGAACCCCTTTACATCGTACAAGCTGTCCCCGTGCATCCCGGCCCGCCCATATCCAGCGCGTTCGATCTTCTGTCGGCTTCCCGCCACCTGAAACCCAAGAGCCCGCTCTCCCGCGCTCCTCGCGTCCGCACGGTAGAACAGACCCATACTCGGCGAGACTCCTCCAACCCCAGCTCACGCACACCCCACCGTGCGTACTTAAGATTGCCATCTCCATCAAAGCCGTTCATCTTTCCCTCCACGATGATCGTTGCCCGTCCGAAACTGAACTGGCAGGAGAAAATCTACCTTCCCGCGCTCTTCGCCGGGATGTGGATCACCTTGAAGCACCTCTTCCGGCAAATCACCGGCCAGACCCACGTCACCATGCAGTATCCGGAGCAGAAGTGGCCCATGCCGCTCGGCTACCGGGGGGCGCCCACCCTGGTGAAGGACGACGAAGGCCGCGAAAAGTGCGTCAGCTGCCAGCTTTGCGAATTCATCTGCCCGCCCCGCGCCATCCGCATCACCCCCGGCGAGATCCCCGAGGACAGCCGCTACGCCAAGGTCGAAAAAGGCCCCCGCGCCTTCGACATCGACATGACCCGCTGCATCTACTGCGGCTTCTGCGAGGAAGTCTGCCCCGAGGAGGCGATCTACCTCCTCAAGGACTACGCCATCACCGGCCTCGACCGGAAGGAATTGATCCATGACAAGGCCAAGCTCTACGAGCTCGGCGGCGTCATGCAGCGTCCCATCAAGAAATGGGCGAACAAATAGGGCGGCGGGTTCCCCGGCATCCCGTCCAGGCGGGTTTTGCCACTTGATCTTTCCCGGCCCGACCGCTAACTCGAAAACGCCCGTTTTAACAGAGCATGGACTCGTTTTTCTCCAGCCTTAGCCCCCTTTTCTTCTGGTTTTTCGCGGGCCTGATGCTGCTCGGCGGCCTCTCCGTCATCCTGAACCGGAGCCCGATCGCCTCCGCCCTCAGCCTGGTCGTCACCATCATCGCGATGGCCGGCCTCTTCGTCCTCCTCCACGCCTTCTTCCTCGCCGCGATCCAGGTCATCGTCTACGCCGGCGCGGTGATGGTCCTCTTCCTCTTCATCATCATGCTGCTCGACCTCAAGGCCGAGGAGCGCCGCCATATCAAGCCCTTCAGCCTGGCGGCGGGCGGCCTGGTCGGCCTCTTCTTCGGCTGCCAATTCTTCCGCGTCCTCCACCAGACCGAGGCCGGGAGCCGCCCCATCGCCGCGCTGCCGCCCCCCGCCGCCGACGACATCCCGGCGATCGGCACCCTCCTCTTCAGCAAATACGTCCTCCCCTTCGAGGTCACCAGCATCCTCCTTCTGGTCGCGATGGTCGGCGTCGTCCTCCTGAACAAAAAAGAGCCCGCCAAGGCGGTCAAATAGGGCAGGCCAGCCAAAATCCCGGAGCCGAATCATGGAACCCCTCACTCTCAACCACTACCTCGGCGCCGCCGGCCTCCTCTTCACCCTCGGCCTCACCGGAGTCATCATCCGGCGCGATCTCATCACCATCTACATGTGCCTGGAGATGATGCTGAACGCCGCCAACCTCACCCTGGTCGCCTTCAGCCGCTTCAACGGGAACCTCGACGGCCAGATCCTCGTCTTCTTCACCATCACCGTCGCCGCCGCCGAGGTCGCCGTCGGCCTGGCCCTCATCGTCGCCCTCTACCGCATCCGGCAGACCACCAAGGCCGAGGACCTCACCGCCCTCAAGTTCTAATTCCTATGGCTTGGCTCCT